>ERZ780177.2-NODE-2-length-281639-cov-36.038102_pt1 | contig 281639 bp, 229 predicted proteins | sample MGYA00510973_ERZ780177 | MGnify/ENA primary metagenome ERZ780177 (study PRJEB29588, sample SAMEA2144396) | human gut metagenome | biome: human gut; feature: human-associated habitat; material: faeces | place: Denmark | collected 2008/2010 ...
ACCAGTTGTCACGCCAGTGGCACAGCTGGGCAGCTAAGTGCGGATCGGATAAACGCTGAAAGCATCTAAGCGTGAAGCCGTCCTTAAGATAAGATATCCCACTTTTAAGTTAAGACCCCTTGTAGACTACGAGGTTGATAGGTCTAAGGTGTAAGTTGTGTGAGCAATTTAGCCAGCAGATACTAATCGGTCGAGGGCTTAAACCTAATGAGAATATATGTTTTGTTTTTGGTTCGTTATTCAATTTTGAGGGAATATCCCTTAAAAGTCGGTGTTGATTGTGATGAGGTTCCACCTGTTCCCATTCCGAACACAGTAGTTAAGCTCATTTACGTCGAAAATACTTGGCGGGTGACTGCCCGGGAAGATAGATAGATGCCGACATAAAGAAGAAAGCACAGTTCCTGTGCTTTCTTTATATATTCCTCCTTAGCTCAGTCGGTAGAGCGCGTGACTGTTAATCACGATGCCGTTGGTTCAAGTCCAACAGGGGGAGCCATTCAAGCACTGCAATCGCAGTGCTTTTTTGTTTTGCAAAACATGCTTAACACTGAACTGCGAAGTCGGCGGCAAAGGCAGAGTAGTGCCGCGGTGGCGGAAAACGGCTCTTTGTCAATAGTTTAGGTACGAAAAATAGAAAATTGCGTCAGCGGGTTGGATCAAGAATCCGCGATAATTTTTGATGAGAAAAAACATGGAGAATACGGTTACGGAATCTTCTGAAATTTCTGTAACCGTAAGCGTTTCTCTTTAAAACTTTGACTTTGTTATAGCTCTAGGTAAAGCTGTTGGTGTAACTGTAAGCAAATGAACTGATAATGCCGTCAAATCACGATTTCAGTGTTCGGGCGCAATACCGAAAATCTTTAATCAAACTTATTTCGGCAATATGTATTCACTCTGACAGCACTGCTTCAGCCTGTTCGGCACTGCTACGCAAAGCAGTGAAAAATTTTCTTTCAGACAGTGTGCGCCCATAATATCCGCCGAATACAAGAGCATAATATTCACGGCTTTGTTTGCTTGCTACTGTTAAAAGGTCTGATGAGTGTTTCACTTATGTGAGGATAATTCAAATTATTAAAAAATATTTGCATTGAGGTTGTTGGTATATCTGCTTTTCCAGATACACTTTTGTATGTGCAGATATCGGCTAATTTTGCTATGATATCTGCTGATCATATATTGTTTCTGTTGCGGCGGCATAACTGAACATATATCAGTTTTCTTTTTCCGTTTGACACCCGGTTTCACCAACATTTATTATAGAGTCAATAAAAAAAGCCCGTATCACCTTTTGAAAGGCGATACGGGCATCTATTCTTATGAAGCTTAGCGTAAGAACTTGAGGCTACGAATAATAGCGGGTTCTTTAGCCTTACCTGAGCAGATCTGGAAGAAGGCTATAATTTTGATTACCCACAGAACAGTTGACATAATACCATAAGCAATAGGTACTATAATTGTCCATAACAGAATAATCGTACAGATAAGCATGAGTATGTTTGCAACTTCAAACTTAAGCGCCTGTCTTACATGGAACATTGCATACTTTGATGAGTTGCTTGCAAGAAGGGCAATTATTATTCCGAATATACCCATAAGGTAGCAAAGCATTGCAAGTACCTTGTTATCGGAAATATCTTTGGGATCAAATTCTGCCGTATGATCGTAAGGATCATATGCGGGAGCTGCCGCATACATTCCCTGAGGGGGCACTGTGCCCTGGGGCTGTGTGTTGCCAAACTGTGTTCAGCAAGTTGTGCAGAATAATGCGCTGTCATCCAGCTGTGATTTACAATTAGGACATATTTTCATATTAATGATCTCCTTTGTCAACTTTCCATAGACTATGGAATTTTTTCGGTATCGCACTGAATAAAGTTAAAGTGCGACAAAATCCTGATATAATTATAATATTTTTCTCGAGCAAAATCAACCCGTAATATAGCGGATCAAAAGATGTTTGTCATTAAAAACAACATAAATTTTCTGCCGGCTGTATTTTCTCCCGGCAGAAAAATCATTTATTCGTCTTCACCGGTGTTTTGCTTTCTTTTTTTAAGAACTAACAGCACTACTATTGCGGCAGCTATCACAATGACGCCGCCAATCGTGCCGAAGAAAAGAACCTTGTTGTTGTAGAAACGTACAAACAGGTTGGTTGTTACATAGAAATCTGTAATTTCAACCGTCTGCTCATTTCCTGCTGCATCGGTGCAGACAACCTTTACCTTATGTGCGCCTGTTGAGTTTCCATCAATATCAAAGGTAAAGTTTCCGTCAGCATCTATTGTTTTTGCGATATCCTCAGCTGTCCATGTCTTGTATTCCTTGTCATAATCGTCAAGGTATACCGACATCGTTTTAAGAAGGATATTATCGCTTGCTGACATTGTTACTGTCAACTTATCAACAGGATATGTCGAACCGTTTTCGATATTTGTCACAACAATATCGGGCTTTGTCTTATCTACACTGAACGAAATTTCCTTGTTCTTTGTATCAAGAGTATTTTCAGCCTTATTTCCTGCATCGTCTTCCGAGCTGAATGACAGTCTGTATACACCGTCATCGGCGAAATTTGCCGAATATACAGTGTAAGTGTATTCATACCACTGACCGTTGCCGCCCTTTACATCAATCCTGTAATCGTCGTCTTCCTTGAGCGTTATGGTTTCACCGTTCTTGAAGAGGATCACCTTGATGTTTTTAAGCTGGTTTGCATTGGTTTCTGTCACTACAACATCTTTACCGCTCTGCGTATATGAGCCGTTAAGCTCTTCTGTAGCCTTCGGAAGAGCATATGTTGAGCCGAAACGGTTGGCAGAGAATCTGATCGACTTGGTTGTAGTATTACCTGCCTTATCCGTAAGCGTGGCAGTCAGCGTGTAGATATCATCAACCTCTTTTTTCTCAGGGAAGTTGTTGAAGGTAAATATCTTTCCGTTGTGCTGATCGGAATATGCGCCGTCAAGTGCAACAGCTTTTCTTTCTGCACCGGTGAGCGTTATACTTACATTTGCGTCATCATAGTTAGTATCCGTATATGAGATAACCGGGATAATTTCACCGCTGTTTGCTGAAAGATCTGCAACACCGCTGATTGTCAGACTCGGAGCTGTCTTGTCAACATAGAATGTCTGTTTTGCGAAGTCAGCTGCATCGTTGCCTGCCTTATCCTTAACAGCTATATCAAAAGTATAAAGACTGTCATTGCTGTAGGATACGGTAGCAGTGTGTCTGTCTCCGTTATCAGTCCAGCCGCTTACTATGGGAAGTGCTGCGACGGTGTCGTCATCTGTCGCAGTAAGTGTTACCGTAACACGGCTTGCATCAAAGTTGTGCTCTGTAATAACTATAGTTGCTGTACGTCCTGCGTTGTAATAATTGCCGTTTGAGGCTGAATTGTTATCATAAGAAACATCAATTACGGGCAACGTCTTATCGACAGTGAACTTTTCAGGTACTTGTGTACCTGCCGCATATACTGCACCATCGCTTCTGTTGTCTGCAAGGTCGGTATACTCGATACTGAACTCGTAATCACCGTCTGCTGTATAAGGAATTGTGGCAGTCCATATTGTGTCATCGAGATTACCTGTGCCGTCTGTTTTTTTCCAACCTGATACAGCAGGTATCACTCCGTCGGTATTTGTTATCTTTATCTTGACATTGTCAGATTTGAAATTACGTTCGGTAACAGCTATGGTTGCCACTCTGTCAGCCTTGAACAGCGACTCGCTGTCAACAGAGTTATTATTGTACGAAATGTTAATTTCGGGCTTTGTAACATCGATTGCTATCGGAACGTTTATCATTTCGTTGGTTGTTACTCTTGTATTGCCCGCATTATCCGTTGCTGTAATTTCAACTACTACGTTATTGCTGTTGAAAGTTGCAGCATCAATATTAATTCTGCCTGTCCAACTGCTTACAAGGCTGTCATTGTCATAAACTGAGCCGCTTGTTATGCCTTCGTTTACATCAAAGAGCACGCCTGTTTCCTCAGCCTGTGTATCGGTAGTTGAAATACGATAGGTTATTCTGTTAATGCCTGAATAATAACCGTTGCTGTCAGCGTTATTTCCGCTGTATGCAGGATCAATTACATTAAGGTCAACAGACACGTCCTTATTGTGAAGTCCGTTCTTGTTAGTCGCTTCGGGCTTGATATCGATCTCCGGTGCGTAGGTTTCGCCTGTCGGCGTTTTGCTGTCAACAACAATACCTGTAGAATTTATTATTGTGACATTGCCTGCCTTGTCTTCGGCTCTGAAATAGATTACAAACTTTTCACTCGGCAATACTTTTACACCGGTGTTTGCATAAGCTGTCCAGCTGCCGTCGGCAGAATAACCTGCCACATCGTCAACCTTCTGATATGTGATGTTGTCAAGACCGCTTATGTCACAGTTTACACTGTACTTTACAGTCACGCTGTTACGATAGAACTTTTCAAAAGCAACACCCTTTGTTGCTTTTACAGACTCATTGTTAATTCTGATATCTGCTTTTGTCGGTGCCGTTTTATCGATCGTAAACTCACCGGGGGCTACTGACTTGCCGTAATTTACAGCCTTGTTTTTATTGCCCGCCTTGTCACTGTAAGATATATTGAATGTGTAATCCGCCTCGGTCGTGAATCTGATGGTTGCGGTATGTGTATTGCCGTTTGTCTTCCAGTTCTTCGCATTTTTCAGATAAGCGGCATAATCGCCAACTGTACCTGTTGCATTCTTGTTCGTTACTTTTGTGACAACCCTTGAAGCATCAAAATTATGCTCGTTTATCGTTATCGTTGCTGTACGGTCTGTCTTGAAATACTTACTGTTCTTGGCAGAGTTATTATCATAAGAAACATCTATTGTCGGTCTTGTCTTGTCAATGGTGAACGATGTGCTGTACGTTCTCGCCTTATTACCCGAGAAATCGGTATAATCAATAGTGAACGTGTAGTCGCCATCCTCAACAAAGTCAAGCTTTGCGGTATGCACATTGCCGTTACTGTCTTCAAACGGAGTTGTAAGGTCTGCGTTCTTCAGTACAGTGGTGGTTTTCTTGCCGTTGTCATCGGTTCTTACAACCGTGATTTTAAGATAATTCTTATCGAAAGCTTCTGTGAAGAAGTTTGCTTCGGTTATTTTGATCGTTGCGGTTCTCTTCGCGGTGTAGAAAGTAGTGTTATTGTTATCGTGCTTGTTATTATCGTATTCTACGCTTATAACAGGTTTGATATTGTCGGCTACTACTGTCTTGTCATCGCTCATACCTGTACTGTTGCCTGCACGGTCAAAGGCTTTAAAGGATATCTTGCCTCTGTACTGCGGAGCTATTCTGAATGTGATATACGCTTTGCCGTCTTTATCATACTTCACATCTTTTGCCTGAGCGGCAGTAACAGTCTTGTTGCCGTCCGTGCTGTAGGTAAAGTAATCAATGCCCGATGTCGTATCATCAGCCTTAACAGTAACCGTTATATCCGGATTGAAGAATCCGAACGATATTGTTCTCAGAACGATATCGAGTACGCTTTCGCTGTAGCTTATTACAAGATTTTCGGGGTTTGTTTTGTCAACGGTAAACTTTTTGGGAACTTCTGATTCACTGTAATTAACGGCTTTGTTTGCATTTCCCGCCTTGTCGGTACAGCTTATGCTGAATGTATAGTCTGCATCAACTGAGAATGTTATAGTTGCCGTGTGCTTATCGCCGTCAGCGGTCCAGTTCTTCAGATCGCTGAGATAAGCGGCATAATCGCTTACTGTATCAGTTGCGTTCTTGTCTGTGATTAGTGCTTTAACTCTTGATACGTCAAAGTTATGCTCCGTAATCGTGATCGTTGCTGTACGGTCTGCCTTGAAATACTTACCGTTCTTGACAGAGTTATTGTCGTAAGCAACTTCTATTTTCGGTGCTGTCTTATCAACAGTGAAATCACCGGTTGCAACCGAACCTTCGGCAAATGTTACAGAATTGTTTTCCGTAACATGACCCGCTTTGTCGGTACAGTTTATGCTGAATGTATAGTCGGCGTTGTCGGAGAATGTTATTTTGGCGGTGTGTACATCGCCCTCACTTTTCCAACTTTCCGCCTTTTTAAGATCTGCATTGAACTTATCAGATACTGTACCGTTTACGGTAACAATAGCTTCAACCTTTGCCGGGTCAAAGTTATGCTCCGTGATCGTAATTGTCGCGGTACGATCCTTATCAAAATACTTATCGCTGTCTGCGCTGTTGTTATCATATTTTACTGAAACAGCAGGAGCAGTTCTGTCTATCATCAGCTTTTCATCGCCGATATCAATTCCGGCTGTGATACCCTCATCATTTTTCAGATAAACAGTTTTGGCGTTTTCGTTTCCTTCTGTGCTTACGGTCAGATAATCAGACCATTCATTATTTGAAAGTTTATTAGACCAACTGATTTTATAACCGTCGGCAGGTGTTATTGTAATATCTCCCGTATACCATTTGCTATTGTTGTCAAGCTTAGCACCCGATAATACATAAGAATTTTCGGGAGTAACGAGATACGATATGTTAAGTGTGTACTTGGTCGATACTTCGTTATACTTATCGTCTGCCGCTCTTGTTGCCGTTACTGTAACTGTACCAACTTGTCCGTCTTTGAACGTTATATTACCGTCGTTATAAATGCTTACAATGTCAGATGAAAGCGAATAGGTTATATTGCCTGTGCTCTGTCCGCCCGACGCCGCATTCTTAAACGACATACCGGTATTATAAGTAATTTTGTATGTATCATTATCATACTGTTCAAATTCAAAGCCTGTCTGATCTGCCCTGTTGATTTTCAGCGTGTAGCTTATTTCAGAGGAATCATTATAGCAATCATCACCTGCTCTTACAGCCTTTACTGTAACCGTGCCGGCTTTGTTAATCTTTAGCGTACCTGTTTTGCTGTCAATAGTTGCAACATCGTTGCCGCTTGTTATCGTATAAGTAACATTGCCTGTGCTCTGTCCGCCTGTTGCGGCGTTGTCAAACGTCAGATCAGGTTCATATGTTATTTCGTGCTGTGTTTTCTCAAACACAAAACCTGTCTGATCTGCCTTATAGATTGTGAGGGTGTACTCGGCTGTTACTTCGTTATACTTATCGTCTGCCGCTCTTGTTGCCTTTACCGTAACATCGCCGGCTTTAAGAATGGTAAGTGTGCCGTAGATGTCAATACTTGCAACACCGTTGTCACTTGTTATCGTATAAGTAACATTGTCTGCGCCCTGATCACTGCTTGCTTTATTACTGAACGTATTGTTTTTCGGATCGTATGTTATTGCTTCGGGATTCGGCTTTTCAAAAGCAAAGTTTGTCTGATCTGCCTTATTGATTGTGAGGGTATACTCGGCTGTTACTTCGTTATACTTATCGTCTGCCGCTCTTGTTGCCTTTACTGTAACCGTGCCGGCTTTGCTAATGGTGAGTGTGCCGTTGCTGTCGTCAATACTTGCAACGTCTTTGCCGCTTGTTATCGTATAAGTAACATTGTCTGCGCCCTGATCACTGCTTGCTTTATTACTGAACGTATTGTTTTTCGGATCGTATGTTATTGCTTCGGGATTCGGCTTTTCAAAAGCAAAGTTTGTCTGATCTGCCTTATTGATTGTGAGGGTGTACTCGGCTGTTACTTCGTTATACTTATCGTCTGCCGCTCTTGTTGCCTTTACCGTAACATCGCCGGCTTTAAGAATGGTAAGTATGCCTGTTGTGCTGTCTATACTTGCAACACCGTTGTCACTTGTTATCTCGTAAGTAACATTGTCTTCGCCCTGATCGCTACTTGCTTTATTGCTGAACGTATTGTTTTTCGGATCGTATGTTATTGCTTCGGGATTCGGCTTTTCAAAAGCAAAGTTTGTCTGATCTGCCTTATTGATTGTGAGGGTGTACTCGGCTGTTACTTCGTTATACTTATCGTCTGCCGCTCTTGTTGCCTTTACCGTAACATCGCCGGCTTTAAGAATGGTAAGTATGCCTGTTGTGCTGTCTATACTTGCAACACCGTTGTCACTTGTTATCTCGTAAGTAACATTGTCTTCGCCCTGATCGCTACTTGCTTTATTGCTGAACGTATTGTTTTTCGGATCGTATGTTATTGCTCTGGGATTCTGCTTTTCAAAAGCAAAGTTTGTCTGATCTGCCTTATTCACGGTCAGTATGTAGGACGCAGAAAATGTTTTGCCGGGATTTCCGCCTTCTCTTATAGTCAGATCCGCACCGACCTTGATTTTGCCTGGCTTGGTTATTGTAACCTTACCTGAGCTTTCATCTATACTTGCCGCGTCCGAAGGTGTACTTTCTTCAATCTTATACTTGACAACACCTGAGATTGCGCCTATTGTAACTTCCTGAGTATAGGTGTTTTCTTTTTCAGGATCAAAATCCAATTCGGGAGTTTCTTTATCAAACTTGATTACGTCTTTTACAGTCAATGTATATGACGCCTGTGCCGCCTTATAATTTTCATCTGCGGCTTTCTTTGCCGTTACGGTGACAGTACCCGTTTTGTTTATAGTAAGCTCACCGTTTGTGGCATCGATGCTTGCCACATCAGATTTACCGCCTTCTATTTCAAAAGTGATATTACCATTGCCGTTGCCTTTTGTAAGCGGGTTTGTAAATCCGGTATTATTTTGATCGTAATTTATTACGGGATTCGGATCAGCAAATCCGAAATCTGCGTCTACTGCCTTTTCCTCAAGCTTAACATTAACATTGTCTGTTGTGCTTGTTACGGCTGTGTCGGTAAGGACGCTCTGCTTATAATCTGCCTTCGTTATGGTAGCCGACAGCTTTACAACGGGTGTTGGTTGAGCTGTAAAATCAATATCCGCTATTTCGGATATTTCTACCCTTCCGTCGTCACCTGTTTCAACGGTCCTCTGTGTGGAACTTGCGCCGTCAACAGTTACTTCATAAGCTACCGTTGCGCCTGATACAGCGTTGTTGTTTTGGTCAACAACTGTGATTGTGAATGTGTCTGCGGGTGTGGCATATGTACGCAACATATTGTCGGATAAAACCGCAATAAGCATAGCAAATGCCATAAACAACGCTAAAATTCTATCACAGATTTTAGGCTTTGCTTTAATCATTTTTTTACTCTCCTGTCTTTACTGATTATATATTTATAATTGATTCCGTTCAGAATACAGTGCATACCGAACGAGAAAACAAATATTGCCATTATTATCAACTGCACAGATATATTGTCTGCTGCTACCAACACGACTATAAATGCGCACAACGATAATATCATAATAACATCAAACACTCCGGCACAGGTATTGCTGAAAAAGCGGAACAAACCTATATTCAGGATACCGTTTTTTTCAGACGCAGATTTATCGTTTTTCCTGCGCGCTATATTCATAAAAATAAATGCTGTTATCGTTCCTATGAAACCGCACCAGAAAAAAATGCCTGTAACTATCGTAAGCACTCTGTTTGATTCGTTTTCCGTGCCGCAAAACGACATCAGAATAAGCGACATCGACATCATAAACAACGCAGTAACAAAATTTATAAGCATAGTATTCTTTTTTCCTGACGTTATCTTCATACCATCACCACTTATTCAATTATTTCTGTGCTGTCTGTAAAGCCCATTTCAATTTCCTTGACAAACACCGCCGCTGACGCAGGATCTGTTACCGCATAAGCGGGTTGCTTTGCAGATGCGGGCAGAATCGACTGAAGAGGCTGTGTCGCTCCGCTTCCGGCATTCAGAATTGTGGTTTCGGCTGTGGCAGGCATAAGTATTGTGGTTTCGTTTGCCGCCGGCCCCAGAACAGTTGTTTCCTGTGCTGACATTGCAAGCTCCGTTGTTGCAAACTTTTCGGTCTGCGGTGCGCCGGCCTTACCTGCCGCCTGTCGCTCTATTCGTCCGGACCTTGTTATTCTGTCTGTTGCCGCACTGTAATCATTATCGGCGGCATTTTCATTTTGCAGACGTATATTTCTGATAGCTTTGCGAGCTGTCGCTCCTGACAAGTTGCCTACGACCTTTCTGATATCCAGCAGGAAGAAGAGCGCTATGGCTACAAGCAGTGCAACGCCTGCCACAATAAATGAAATGAGAGATAACGTTTGTAATAATTCAACCGACATTATTCTTTTACCTCCGCTTTCGTATTGTAAGCCGTTTCTATGTACTGCTTGGTATCAGCCATATTTTCAAGTATTGCCGCTTTCTTCTTTTCGGTTACATCTGAAATAGGTGTGATACTTTCCGTAGTTTTCGCTATAAGATCGTAGACCTGCATAAGTTCATCCTCGGATATTCCCAGTCCCTTGAATGTTGTCGGATACTGCTGAAGCATTCCTCTTGCCATTTCCAGCAATTCAAGTCTTACGATTTCCTGCTCATTTGCGTTTGTGGCAACCGTATTCAACAACTCCTTAAGATTATTGAAATAATCCTTAAATTCTGTATTACTGATACCCTCGGCGTTGTTACCGTTCTTCTGCTTGGCTCTGAATTCTCCTATGCTTGCATAGGTCTTTGCCATATTCAGATTTTCATAGTCTTCGGGAGCGTTTTCAATAACTTTCTGGAACCATGACTTTGACCTTGTTGCTCTCTCTTCAGGTGCTTCATAGTAGTACCAGTAGAGCTTTCCAAGTTCAAAACATATCGTTGCATAACCGCTTTTATCAGCCTGAAGAGCATCAGCGTTGTTTGTCATATACTTTATAAGCATATCAGATTCATCTTTTGTGAAAACATAATCATCTTCCTTAAACGTCTTGATAAGTCCGAGATATGCCTCTTTTTCACCTGCCATATTTGGCACTTCTATACACTGACAATAAATATTTACTTTTTCAATGTAATCAGTATTGATCGTTGCCTGATTCAGCAGAGTCTGATAGGTATCTGTCGCTTTCTGTGTTGCAACAACATTCAGCACTATGCCGCCTGCCGCAAACACAATTGATGCCGCAAGTGCCGATATAAAGCCGCCTAGCTTTCTTTTCTGCTTTTTCTTATAACGGTCGTCTATTTCTTCATAATGGTCAAGTGCATACATAAGTTCCGCCGCAGACTGATATCTGTCTGCAGGGTTGCGCTGAGTACATTTCAGAATTATCCGCTCAAGTCCGCCCGACAGTCCGGGGTTTATCTGCCTTATCGGTTTCATTTCATAAGGCGGCTCGCTGGGATTACAGCCTGTCACAAGATGATATAAGGTTGCACCAAGACAATATATGTCGGTTCTCGCATCTGTCTGACCCATTCCGCCGAACTGTTCAGGTGCGGCGTAACCGACCGTGCCAAGACAGGTTGTGTCTGCCAGATTCTTCGCCTTGAACTCTCTCGCCGTACCGAAATCGATGAGCGTAACATTGCCGTCCGGCTTCAGCATAATATTTGCAGGCTTCATATCACGATATATTATGGGTGGCTGACGCGAATGAAGATATCCCAGAACATCACATAGCTGCTTTGCCCACTTTATGACAAATTCCTGCGGTTGTGCGCCGTATTCTTCGAGTGCTTTATTCAGCGAGTTACCCTCGATATAGTCCATTATTATAATGAACGAATCTTCTGTATCTATTACGTCAATAATGCTGGGTAGATTGGGATGATTGAGTTTTTTCAGTATATCAGTTTCGGCTACCAGTCCTTGTTTTACCGCTTCAAAATCAAGCACGCCATCCTTACGGACTTCTTTGACCGCCCAGGTCTTATTTGCTTTCTCATTGATTGCCATATACACGACACTCATACCGCCCTGACCGACTTTGCTGAGTATCTTGTATTTGCCGTCTACGAGTGATCCGATATCAAGCATTTCTTCTCCTCCGATTTCAGAATGTTCTTATAGTTACTACCGAAATGTTATCGCGTTCATGGCGCTGTTTATTTATATCTATCAGCGTCTGTATATTCTGTTTCATCTTTTCGGCATCGGTCATTACAGCGGGGTTCAGGAAATTATATATTTCTCCCTGAGTAATCTCGTGTCTGAATCCGTCGCTGCAAAGCATATATATTGCGTTAGTCTTTATATTGCCGAAGAACAAGTCAGGATATACTTCGTCAGATGCGCCTACACATTGCAAAAGAACACTGCGTCTTGAATCGTTTTCAGCCTGTTCGGGCGTAAGATTACCAAGCTCAACTTCACGAGCCACTACAGTCTGGTCTTTTGTAAGTACTCTTACACCGTCGGATATCTCATACGCTCTGGTATCTCCGACATTTATTATGTAATATCTCGTACCGGTAAGAAGCAGTGCGGTAACAGTAGTACCAAGTCCGCTTGTAAGTCCGCATTTCTTTCCGTACACTTTGATTTTCTCGTTGTACTCAGTAACTATGCCTGTCCATTCTGTACGGATATCATTTTCGTTCATACCGTTTGCGCAAAGAACAGGAAGTCGGTTATCTCCCCATTTTCTGAAAGCGTTTACGAGAGAAGCACTCGCCACTTCGCCTTTTGAAAGACCGCCCATGCCGTCGCACAATACCGCAAATGCAATTTTACCGATTGACGTATTATATACACAGGCGTTAAAACTGTCCTGATTTGTGCTTTTAGTTGTACCGATATCCGTTGCCGTGGAGATTATAAAATTCATATATACACCTCTTTATCCGTGCCGCAATACACATAATATCAATAAAGTCTGAACTCAAATTCTTCGTTGCCAAAGCGAATCTTGTCGCCATGACTGATAGGAGTTTCTATATTGCTCTGTATCATACTTCCGTTTACAAATGTATGGTTGGTCGAATTTGTATCAACAATGAAGAATTTATCGTTATTGGTGACAATATTTGCGTGGCTTCGGCTTACGGCGGTATTGTCGCCTATGAAATAATCCACATAACTCTTTTCCTTACCTATACGGAAGAACGGTTTATTGATATATATCTTCTCGCCGTTTTTGGTTCTTATAAGATGCGGAACCACAGTCTGTCGTGGCTGAGCTCCACCGTTAAGAACGGTGGTTTCTCCGGGCTTTTTACCGCTGAGCACTGTAGTTTCTCCGAAATTCAGATGCTGACCCTGCGCCATAACAGGTTGTGGAGCAGGCTGAGGAGTCGGCACTGGCGCTGATGCAGGCGCAGGTACAGATGACGGAGCCTGTACCGGAACAGGTGAGGGCGCAGGCATAGGCGGAATATTGCGCGGAGACTGATTGGAGATAGGAGTATTGGGTACAGGAACGGAGCCGGGAATATTTGAATTGGCTCCGTTCGGCTTGCCTGCGGGATAAAATGCCTGTCCTGCGGGGGCGGGGACGGGGAATTTATTATTGCCGTTTACACTGCCCGGTATCGCAAAACCGTTCTGGTTTCCTCCGTTCATCGGGCGAGGTACAGGCGGCTGTTGGTTTTTATTTTTCTTTTTGAAAAGTCCGAAGAACCCGCCTTTTTTCTTCTGCTGCGCCTGCGGCATCGGCTGTTGAGGCATGGGAGGCTGTGGCATAGCGGGACGAGATAAAGGCGGTTGGGACATAGGCGCAGATCCAGGCATAGGCATAGATACAGGATTAGGCATCGGCATAGGCGCAGGCACAGGATTAGCCGCCGCTATAGGTGCAGATGCCGGCTTAGGCGTCTGCACAGGTATAGGATTAGGTACCGGCATAGGTGTAGGTATAGGAGTCGGCATAGGTGCGGGTATTGGCATGGGAGCCGGAACAACAGTGTTGTTTATATTTTCAGGTGCCGATAAAGACATATTGCCCTTGATTTCATCTATCAGCATTTTAAAATCGCTGATGGAGAATACCGGATATGCGTTTAGAAAATTAATAATCTTGGCAATGTAATCACCGTTTTCGGTCTGATCAAAGTGTGTGCTGAACATTATGTTCTTGAAGAACGCATTCACATCAAACGGTTCCGCATTTTCTCTCTGTACGGGCAAACATATGAGGGAAACTTCACACGTTGATACATCAATAAAAATATAATTAAGATCAAGTACCAGTGATTCGATCGCTATCATATAATCCTCAGCAGCTATCATTGCGGCGGCTATGCCGTCAAATACCGTCAGCAGCCTTTTTTTTGATACTGCTCCTGAAAAGAACTGATTAACCGGAATCTTTGCTGATACATTATATTTTATGTACTTTTCCATATTGCTCTGCGTATAAACACATGCCGCAAGACCATTTATCCTATTATTTGTAATCATGCCGAGACACATCGTATCAATAATTTCATTCTGGGATACCGAATACGACAGATATGTTATATGACCTTGGTTTTCGTATTCAAAATTCATTGTTATTCCTCCATCAATAATAGCATAATAATTTTATATAATTCCACACACCGTTTTCTTTCACGGCAGCTATGCCGTTACTGGCAAACGGTAATGCATCATCAAACTGCTCATTTACACGGATATCTTTGTTAGAATTTATGTAAACCCATTTTCCGTTTTCCTGAACAGGTGCAAGACCTATTGAGAATGATTTTGCCGCCGTATACGCCGGTTCGATAACTATATTGCCGTTTGCATCGGCAAATCCCCATTTTCCGCCTATGCACACTGCGGCAGGTTCTGTACCTGCGAACGGATAGGCATTATCAAAACCCTGAGATGATATCTGAGAACCGGTTTTATCAGTCATATAATACTTCCCGCCTGTCTTAGCAAATATTACCCCGTTATCAATGCACGTTTCGTACTCGTCAAGCAGAATATCCTCATATACATAATCAGTGATCATGTTTTCGCCACTATCTATAAGTGCCCATTTATCACCTTTTTTCACTGCCGCAACACCGTTTTTAAAATTTGTAGCGTAATCATACGGCAAAGTATCCGCAATATCAAAAGCCGCATCTGTATAGCCATACTTACCGTTTTTTGCGACTCTTATTTTCCCGTCGCTTGAAAAAGACAGCTTTTCAACTTTTTCAGACGGACGGGCAATTTTAAAACCGTCGGTATTGATAATATACCACTCGGTGCCGTCATTTACAGCCGTACTTGAACTGATAAACACATTAGCGTCTTCAAACGCAGGCGCTATAAGATAACTGCCGCTGTCAGTTATATAGCCATATTGTCCGTCGCTTTTTACCATTGCATAATTTCCCAGGAATGTTGTAGCGCCCTCCAGGTTCATCTTGACGTATTTATACTTATAAATACATTCAATGTAATAATTTCTTACTTTTTCTGTTGCTGCACCGGCATCTTTTGCGGTATTTGCAAGATTTATCACATTCTGATATTCTTCATTGTCATAATAATATGAGCACAATCTCTCATACGCCTCTGCAGACTGAGGAAAACGGACAACATAACTTTTGAGTGCGGCATCATAAAATGAGTCGCCAAGCAATCTGGTCTGCTCCAGATATTCTTTATACACGCCCTCGTCATCGCTTTTTATATTCATTGCCTGTCGATATTTCTGTACTGCCATGTACGGCACCTGATTTTCGGCATTTGCCCTGGCGCTCGCCAGATAAGTATCATATTCATCATTTACCGAAACAAATGATTCTGCCTTTATAAACAACACTATAACTCCGGCAAGTATAATTATCGCTATAGCTATCAGTTTTACTTTCATAGTGCTCTCCTCACACACCCAATATAATATTTATCAACAATCCGACCGCCACAAAAGGTGCCATCGGTACAGCCGACTTTTTGGTTGCCTTTTTTGTTATCAGAAGTATTACAGATACAATTGCCATAATCAGCATTGACACCAGCAATATGGTGTATGTGTTTTCAAGACCGTAAAGCAGTCCTATCACAAAAAACATTTTTACATCACCCATACCAAGTGCCTTTTTGACTATCAGCGACACTATAAAAAGTCCACCGCCGCATACGCCTGCACCAAGAAGCGAGTACAGCATTATACTTCTGAAAGATGTATGCGCAACAAAAATTTCAATCAGTGAAAGCAACACCCAGAAAGCAATACCTGCAATTATCAATTTGTTAGGAATTATCTTTTCTTTGAAATCTATATAAGCAAGCGCTGATATCCACATCATAACAGCCGCATTCATGGCAGACTGCATAAGAACGTTTCCGATTACATAACAGCCGTATAAATAAACAGCAATTGAAACCATAAGCGTTGCAACGCTTATCAATATCAGTTTCCTGTCATATTTCAATTTAAAGAACCGCTTTTTCTCGTCTTCATCTTTTCTGTATGTAATATACATATAAATGAAGAATTGAGCTACAATCAGAAATATAAATGTGAGCACTGCGAATAAAATATCACTCATAATTATTCTGTACTCCCATAGTCGTAATTTCCGCCACAATAACGTATCTCAAATCGGGTAGTTACATTTGTGGGAAAATCAGAACCAAGCTGTCCTGAATTTGCAGAATTTGACAATTTGCGCGTTTCTACCAACACTTTTGAAAAATCTTCCTTAGGTATGTTCTCAGGTACATAAATTATGAATTTATATGTCATTTGCTCTGTTTTGCTGACGATTCCGTTGTCTTGATCTTTTTTAAATTCTTTAAGGTTATTGATAAACGCACTTTCATAATAACTGACATCTTTATCTAACGTCAAACCACAACTGTAATACTCGTTAGTATTATCAGATTTATACATAGTACCCATCATATAACCGTTTTTATCACGATTTATATTATAATCATCAAAAAACTTATTTAAGAATTTTTCTTGTATACCAAACTCACCGTCTTCCGAATACCACCAGCTTCCCTCTATATCAACTTTTTCTTCGGGCTTTTCGGTTTCGGCAGGGGCGGTTGTTTCATCTGCTTTTGTTGTTTCTGACGGTTTTTCAGACTCAGCCGGATTATCTGTGTTCTGACCTCCGCCTGTTGTTGCCGCAGGAGCTTTCTCCTGGATTTTTGCCTGCGGATTGTCTCCCGCAAGCCAACCTCTTGCTACTGACTCCTTGCATATCGGTACATCAAGCGTTGCCCAGTTGAAAAGCTGAACCATACTCAGTCTGTAATAAACAACAATATGTACATCTCCGTTTTTTGTAGCGTCGTTTACATCAACGGTATTGAACAGCGTTGACATTTTGAAGTTCATGCCATCAAGACCGTCTACCACCCCTATGGCTTTCAGCTTTTCGTTCGCCTCACTGACTGATGAGCCGAAGTGTTTTGCTACAAACAGCCTCGACAAAGGTGCGGCGATACAATGTGAAGTCAGAATATCTATTGTTTCCTTTCCGGCGATAGCCGCTATACTTTTCATATATGCCATCGGATTATCCTGTACTGCTCCGAACGCATTATCGATGGTCTTCATCGATTTTTCGATATCAACTGCATCGGTTTTTAAGTTTGACAGCGCATTCTGAATATCATCAAGATTCAGGTTGCCTTCTTCAATAGCATTCTTGACATTCGTTGATTGTTCAACAGAATCGTCCTGAGCACCGGCAAGCGCTGTGTAAAACTCATCTACACTTCCGATAACGCCGTTGATATTTGCCTTTTCGGCATCTACCTTTGCCGCATAATCATCGGAAAGCTTCTGCAAACCGCTCATCTTGTAAAAGTATGAATATTGCGTCAGCTCTTTTGTTGCGGTATCGACCGCATTCGATATGAGCATCTGTGCACGGCAGAAATTAACGACGTTCAATATAGTAAATATTACGAACAGAAATCCGGCAAACGAAATTACCGCCTCTACTACAGCCGACGCCTCATCCTCTTTAAGCTTTTCGATTATACCTTTCTTCATATGTATCACCACTTTTCTTATCTTTTGTTTTTAATATCCGGACAGACCGTTGTACTGAAGCTTTGCCGCCGGTGTAAAGTCACCGTCCACTTCTGTCGTAACTCCGTTTTCAGCATCCGAAAGTATATTCGTGAAGAAATCCATATTCATAAACAGCATATCCACATCAACTGACGCATGAACGGCAACATATGTCTTTGCCTGTGACATTCTGAACTCTGAACCGTCATCTTTCGTCAGCATATGCTGATATGTGGCGCCGTTGCTTGTCTTGGCATTCGTAATGTTCATCTGTATAACATCTGCGGTTCTGTTGAGTATCGGCTTATCGTTTACTGATATAGATATAAATGTAAACAGCATCAGATAATCTTTATATCCGAACTTTATTGCAGATGCCAGCGATGAACTTGAATTGCCCTTAAGATTGTCAACACCGCCTCCGATTGCGTTTTCGCCTGTTTCCAGGAAGTTCTTTGAGAAATCGTTGGTTGTTTCTATTATCTTTTTCTTAAGCTCATCCGTTGCCTTATCTGTAAGCTCTTTTGTCTTGTCGCCGACATATCCGTTGATTTTTTCCTGTACGTCTTTGGTCAGTTCTGTAGCCTTACCGCTTAATTTGCTACCAATGCTGTCTACGGTTTCTTTCAATCTCTTTGATAAATCCATCTTGAAGTTGTTGAGTTCTGTTACAAATGTTGAATAGGCTTTGCTTGAATCAAGTTTACCTATTTTTTCCTGAATATTAGTCTTTGTTTTGTCTATCACTCCGTTTAACTTTTCTTCTACGTCAGAAAGAATAGAATCGGCAATTTTATTGCCGCCAAATCTGGATTGAAGCTCATTGTGCAGACTTCCTGAAATTTCATCAAAAGCTTTTCCTACTTCGGCTTTTATTTTATTCGGGTCGTCCAGGAACTGAAGATCATTCAGCTTTTCTTCAATTATTGATTGAACATAATTGCTGGCTGTATTAACTATTTCTTCCATCTTGCTTTTAGTTGCAGAGGTTAGGTTTTCATTCAGTTCTTCTACTGAAGTCGTTATATTGTCTGCTGTCGCATCAACGATGCCCTGTATACCGTCAGATATTTTCTTTGCGCCCTCTTTTATGACAACGGTAGTAACATCTGCTACTTTTTCAGCCGCAGTTTCAAAGGCGTTTTTCAGCGACAATGACCATGTATCCTTTGACTTTACAACTGCAACCTTAAGTCCGGCATTCATCATAGACAGATCAAATGCCGATTCGCCTGCGGCTAGCGCCAGCTGAAGAATTACCTGTACGATCTGATAAGGCACAAATCCACAGGTTGCCGCCTGTACCGCAAGGCCAACATTTCTGGTAGCATTTCTTATATCACTGTTTGTAAACGCATATATGCAGTTAAATGCAAATCTTATTGCATAGATGCTGGCTTTTGCGTATGTGACGTTCTTTTCGGCGCTTTCGTTACCATACAGGATATATTCTATCTCTGCACCATAGAAATAGTTGTTTGCCGCTTTCATCGGATAACTGCTGAGCATTTTTTGATTATCAACGTATTTTTCTCTAATGGTTGAATCGTTCAATGCTTTAGTTGCATTTGAAAGCATATTTATACCGGTTTTATTTTCCGACTTCTTGGATATTCCCTCACCGTTGATAAGTTCATCCTGTATCAACGTGTTATAAGAGAAATTCTCAAAAATGTAAGTAAGTATATATACATTCTCAAGTGCGTTTTCAGCTATATTGCCTATACCGTTCAGGATCTGACCGAGTGTATTTGATTGCTGGGTGAATCCGCTTGATGCGTCTATCTTACCGTCTTTTTCATCCAACTTGTATTGTGTATTATTATTTCCTGTATTTTTATCCTCTCCTTTTGAAGGTAAGCCTTCGGGTGCAGTTTTGCCTTTATACGAGTAACCATATTTATCTTTTTGGCTTTTGTTAGGCAATGCTTTATCAGCTGTTTCTTTTGCTATTTCATCTGCTGTTTTTCCGGCATTTTCCGCACTACTACCGTTATTGTCACTCTTCAGTTTGCTTTTAGATGTCTCATAGCTGTTTTTTATCGTTGTGTCAGCAGCGGTTTTCGTACTTTCATCCTTATATGTTGCATTCAGATAAACAAGGAACGTCGCCGGTATAATAGTCGGAGAAAGGAACTTGTATTCGTTATCAATCTCAATTTTTCCCGGCTTTTCGCCTTTATACAGCGTGTTCAGCTTTGAATTTGCGTCCTCAACCGTAACCACTTTACCGAGCGAATTCTTGACATCAGACGGTATGGCGGCAAGAAGTTTATCTGCTGTTTTGATATCCTTGATTTTTGTTTTGCCGTATTTGAAGTTATCGGACCTTGTAAGGATACTTTTAAATTCGTTATACTCATTCAGCCATGACGCTAAAAGCTGACCTCTGAATTGGTCAAGCTTTTTTGTATCATACTGCTTATGAGCGGCTTCAATATCCGCTTTGTTCTGCTCACTGAAATTATCGCTTCCGGCTTTGTTTTTATATTCGTTGTTTTTAGTGTTCCAAGTGTTGAGATTCTTATTATATGTTTCTATTGCAGTTCTTGCAACGCCGAGCTGTTTATCTATCGCAGTAAGCTGTTCGGCAATTTTACTTACATTGTCCTCAATTTTAGCAAACTGCGTACTTACCGCACTTACTTTTTCTGTGATCGTATTTTTAGCGGCGGCAATGTACTTCTTATAAAATACTAAATCGTTCTGATAACGGTTTCCGAAATTAAAATAGTTGTTAAGACAAGCCTTGTAATTTGCCGTGTCGCTTGCCTGTTCGTTTTTCTTTGTGTCATAAGCGTTCTTTTTGGTGTGTGCGTCGTCAACAAGCGCTTTATAACCGTTTACAATTTCATTGTAACTGCCTATTGCACCCTTTATATCATCAACCGTAATGCTATGCCTGCGAAGACTGAGCAGTAACTTATACAAGTCGTTATCGACAACCGATGAACCGACCTTATCCTTCATATATGTATCAAATGTCTTTGATGTTGTGTTATTTGCAATTTCTTTGAAATAGGAATCAGCGGCATTGCAGACTGAAGCATATTTGACATTTGTCTTGAGCGATGAACCGATTATCTCCTTGGTCACCTTTATATATTTGTCGTCTGTATCGCTGCTGTTTTCTTTATAATTATTATTGACAAAGTTGTTGAAATTCTTGAAATCATAGCCGCTGACCGTCTTGGTGGCAGTAGGCATACTGACCTTCTGCGATAACATATTTGATACTACAGTGTGCAGATCTTCATTATCGCCGTTATTGATCCCGTTGAGAAAATCGTAAGAAGTATTGTAATTCTTGTTCGCATCGTTTATGCCGTCAACATAACTCTTTATATTGTTGTAATATTTTGTGGCATTTGACTTTGCTGATGATACCTTGCCGTTTGCGGTATCCATTTCCTTCTTTGCGGAGCTTACAGCTTTTCCTGCCAGCGTATTGTAGTTATCGTAGTACTTTCCGAGCGTATATATACTCTCCAGTGTGGATTTTACATCACTGTATTTTAAAGTACCCGTATCGGTCAGAAATTTCTCATACTCGATAAACGTATTTATAGCGTTGGTTTCATTGGCAATTTTATAATTATCTCCTGATCCCGAAATATTCTTGTAATCAAGGAAGCTTGCATTAACATAAGAATTTGCCGTTTTTTTCTCTTTTCCGGAAGCATTGTTGAGCTTTGCTATCTGATCTGTCAACTGCTTTTTTGCTCCGTTATAATCCGAAGCGGTCGAAACAGATATACTTATGCCTGACTTATCATAAATCAGACCGTTTCCTCCGTTCTTGATGAAGAACTGAGAATTCCCTGCATCAAGCTTGCTTAAATATAAAGAGTCTACCTTGGGCGAATTCAACAGGAATATCATAGCAAGCTGATTTGCTTTCTGATAGTTATCACCGCTCCACGAAGAATTGTACTTACCTACCTGTTCATCGTATTCTTTGATCTTAACCAGATTGCCGTCGCTTTTGCTTACTTTTCCCTTTACAGCTTCCGCTCCGCTGTCTGTATTTATCGAGTCAATGAGCTTATCGTGTTCCCTGATAAGCTTCATAGCTGTCGCACACGCCTGATTAACATCCTGTGTGCTCTGCTGTGCCTCGACCTGTGCCTTGGTAACTTCCGTCTGCGTTTCAACATTCTTGAACGCTTTTACAGAATCAAGAAAACTCATACCGAAATTCACCGGAGCACGATATTTCATATAATCAACTATCTGTGAGCGCAGTATCTCCGGATTGGCAAGCGAGCTGTCGTCAATTTTCTTTACGGTAAATTCATTGACGGACATATCAATAAAATTGCTTGCCTTTTTGTCTTTTGTACCGGCTATAAGCGCTTTGAAGTCACCCATAAGGTAATCGACATATTCATCGGCTTCCGCTGTGTTTACCACGCCGTAAGATACCAGCGTCTTAGAGAAATAATCCTTCAATGATTTCGCCAGTTCTTCATCGCTCTGTCCCTGTGACATAGCGAATAAGCCGTAGACATCCTTGACTATCGTATCATAGTTTGCAAGCGCTGTGTTCATTGCAAGGTCACCGGCGCTTGATACCATAGAACGTGCCATATTGGTACGCGAAGCGTCAACTATAATAGCCGACATTGTCATCATCGGCAACATTATTATAACCATAAGTACAGTTATAGAACCCTGTATTCTTCTCCTGGTCTTCGCCTTAAGCTTCATATCTTTCCACCCCGATCATTTCTTGTTCTTGAACGAACCGAACCAACCCGATACTTTGGACACCATATTTTTTATATTATCGGTTATATGCAACTTGTTATCGATCTGAGAAATTACATCTACTATCAGATCCGCATTCCTGATAAATTCATCCGGATCGTTTACCGACATCTTTGCGGTAGCTTCATATTCATATTTGATATCCATCCCGAATTTTCCGAAAAAACTCAGCAAAGGATATTCTGCTTTAACGGTTACGGTAACGTCCTGATACAGCACTTTGTTTACACATTTGTACTTTACATCGTCTACTTTAAGATCTCTCCACTTTATACGGGTTTTGTCGATAATTTCTCTGACCTCCCTGTTCACCTGTTCGTCAATTTTCGTTCCACCGCCGAAAAGGTATCTGTAAGGGTGTATATTCTTTTTTATGCCGGCAAAACTGTATTTTTCGCTTCCGTCGCCTACCGTAGCATTTATGCTTGTATCAAGTGCGCCGATCTCACTGCTGGAAGATCTTAAAATACTTTCATAGTTAGGGTCGCTTATGCAATGCGCCGCATAGATCGCACCGCGCTTTGCCGCTGATTCCACCGTGCTCCTGTCGTGTATTATAAAGCACATAAGGATCAACGCATATATCACTATAAAAATCAGAGGTAAAACTATTACATTTTCAATCAGCGCATTAGCGTCTTCACTTTTGATTCTTTCAATAAGATTCTTCATTTCTACCTCCGGTTATTGTTATCAAAAGTGGCTCCGTCGAGCACAACGGAGCCGACTGGTGACATTACGTCCATTCAGGGACAACATCTCCCTGCTTCGTATCCTGGTTGCCGTTTTTAAGCAGTTCATTCCACAGCTTCTGAACCAGAGCGATAAGCTGATCCTTGAATATAAACGCAAGGATAAGCACTATACCGACGATTATGAGCGTTGCTATAAGCTCTGCACCGCCTGCCTGCTCCTTAAAGGTGCGTCTGAACCAACCGTCGATCTTTAAAAGACCGAGTGACGCCGTTCTCTTTGCCATTGCCATCATTGTGAACATATCGATTTCCCTCCTTCATCAATAATTTTATCCTATATACCCATCTTACTTACGATGGGAACAAGAATCATAACAAATATTCCTATCAGAATAAGTCCGAGAGGAATCATCAGCTTGTTGGCTGCCGCCTCGCCCTGTCTGCGTACAAAGTGTTTCTTTTCTTCCCAGCAGAGTGACGACTCGGATTTAAGGAAGTCTACAAGCTCTTTATTACCTTTTGACAGATTCTGCACCAACATAGATATAAACTTTTTAACAAACTGAACTCCGCAACGGTTACCGAATGATATGTATGCATCAACTTCCGACGCACCGTTTCTGATATCGACAACCGTCGTCTTCATTTCGTCATACAGTACGCCTTCGCCCGTATAAGCGATATCTTCCCATGCCTCACGGGTGATCATACCTGCGTTTATAAGCAGAGCCATTTTTGCTACCATATCAGGAAAGTCACGGGTAATTACCGCCTCACGCTCTTTCATTACATCGGCAATTTTAGAATCGGCATAATAGAAACCGATACCGCCGGCAAACAAGCCGAAAAGGCTTAACAGAGGATTTCCCAGAGCGACGCCCAACAGCGGGGCAAACATCACTCCGATAGACAGATAAGTAACTTTTTCCGCAACATTTATGCGATAGTAATATTCTCCGAAACGCTCTCCGTAAACGATCTTCGCCTGCGCTTTTCTTTTCTTGTCAAACATCGTGTCATAAGAATATCCGATCACGCTGAGAATTTCCATACCTACCGGATACAACTCTTTCAACACATATTTATTGCCCTCAAGCGGTGCGATCATTTCACCGTGTTTTCTGCTGCCTATAAGCAATAAGCTTATCCAGACGACCGCCAGAACGGCATATATCAAAAAGCAAATAAAATCTCCCACTGCAGTACCTCCGCTCAGAGCTTGATATTGAGAATCCTCTTGCTGATAAAGTAAGCAAGAATGAATATTGCTATTGCCGCTGTTACCGATATTATTCCAACGGGTGATTTAAGATCGATAAGGTCTCCGCCCATAGATTTCAACACTATTATGAATACAACGGGCATAACAAGCATTATATTCTGCTCATTCTTCTGACCGGCAACCATAGTTTCAAGTTCCATCTGAATTTCAATCTTGTCGCCGATAATCGATGTCGTATTCTTGATAACGTCTTTTATATTACCGCCCTTTTTATAACAGGTAGCAAAAACATTCGCAAAGTTTCTGACATCATCAATACCGCTTCTTTCGGCAAAGTTAAGCAAAAGATCTTCAATGCCTATGTTATTGTCAAGTCCTATACGGATAAGCCTGACTTCTTTTACTATGTCAGCCTCCGGAGTAAACTGCACTGCCAGATCCTCTTCGGCACCGGTAAACGAATCAAACATATTTTTTCCGGCTCCGATCGAGGTGCCGAGTGCGTCAAGCAATCCCCTGAACTGCGCCGTAAGCCTCTTCTTTCTTTTATTTATTACCTGTTTTTTTCGTAGCGGTACAAAGAAAATTCCGCATATTGCTCCGACTATGATCGACACAAAAATATTTTCATAGAAAATATACAGCACCGCGCCGCTTACTAACATACCGATAAGAAACCACGCCGCCTTTTCTTTCACAGTGGCATTATATACATTATAGTCGGTGCCTTCTCCGATCAGCGGCTGAACCGGTATATACTTTTCTTTCTTTTTCAAACTCATATCTGTTCACCTAAAATTCGCTTCTTACACCGGCAAGCTGCAGTTTAAACGTGTTCTTCATCGGATTTTTGGTTCGGTGAAGCGTTCCTGATACCCTCTCCAGCGTGCTGTTTTCATCTTCTTCAAATACATATAACGGATTGAGTATTATCTTTCCGTTTTCGTATCCTACAACCTCGGTTATCTCCATAGTTTTTCTGGATTTGTCCCTGAGCCTGGAAAGGTGTATAATTATATCGACAGCAGACGCTATCTGCTGTCGTATTGCTTCAAGCGGCAGACCCGCTGCGCCTTGAAGCACCATTGTTTCAAGTCTGCTTAACATATCCTCTGTTGAGTTGGCATGTCCGGTCGAAAGAGAACCATCATGACCGGTATTCATTGCCTGAAGCATATCCAGAGCTTCTCCGCCACGGACCTCACCGACAATTATTCGTTCGGGTCTCATACGCAGTGACGATTTAATAAGATCTCTTATGGTGATCTGTCCGGCACCCGATGCGTTTGCGTTTCTTGTTTCAAGGCTGACAAGGTTATCTATGCCTTCTATCTGCAACTCGGCAGAATCTTCTATTGTAATTACACGTTCGTCTTTAGGTATATAATTTGACAACGCATTAAGAAACGTCGTTTTACCTGAACCGGTACCTCCGCTTATAAATATGTTGTACTTTGCCTTGACAAGCATTTGCAGTTTTTCAGCTATTTCTTTGGTAATTGAGCCGTACTGTATAAGCTTTTCAATTGTCATAGGTGTTTTTGAGAATTTTCTTATAGTAACAGTAGGACCGCACAACGCTATAGGCGGCAAAACAACATTTACACGTGATCCGTCCGGCAATCTCGTATCGCATATAGGATTTGCCTGGTTTACCTCTCTGCCCGCCAGACCGACTATACGCTGAATGATATCTTCGAGCCTTCTCTGGCTTTCAAATTCTTTATCAAGCTTAAAAAGTCTGCCGTTCTGCTCAATAAATATATTCTGAGGGCCATTTATCATTACTTCCGTAATAGTATCGTCGCTTATAATAGAATCCAGTAAGCCAAATCCTCGGATAGAGCTGTATACCTGCTCAACTATGGAAACCTGCTGTTCTATTGAGATATACTGCCCGGAAAGCTTTTCCATAGTTATAGCTTCAACTTTTTCCTGTAATTCCTCGTCGCTGAGTTTACTAAGAGGTAAATTTTCAGTAATGTATTGTTTTATTTCCGCTACTATCTGCTGCTCTTTCTCAAATACCACCTTACTCACCCCTTATACTAAAGCATTAAACAATTCCAGATTAGACAATTCATTTATCATCTGTCTGGTTGTGTAACCTTCGTATCTTTTAATTCCACCAAGCTCGTTGAGTTCATCTATTTCGGGTTTGTAAGAATTCCGACTGCTTACTCTGTTGAAAAGCAGATTGGATTTCATAAAAATTCTATGATCTTTTTGTTGCTCAATAATGTTAAGTGTTGATATTGCCCTTTCAAGTTTCTGATTTGATATCACCGAACCATCAGAAACAAATACTATTTTCCAGCATTCTTTCAGTATATTCAGCTGCTCCTCTTTGAGCGAGAAGTCAAGGTCAAGGACAATATAGTCGTATGAACCGAATATTTTGAGCTCATTAAGAAGCTTTACCTTCTCTGCACCGCTCAGCTCCTGCATATCAAGCGCCGTTTTACTTGCAGAATAAAAATATACCCCTGTTTCATCCTGCTTTACAGAGCTTTCAAGCCTTAAAGAAATGTTACTCTTTTTACTCTTTATTGCATATATCACATCGCTGAAAGTGCTGTTTCCTTCGCCTTGGAAATAAACATCAGAACTTCCGTAATTTTCAAGATTCAAGTACAACACTTTTTTGTTTTTCTTTGCCAGACTCAAAGCGCAGGACGCTGCAGCTGTGGAGGCTCCGGTTCCTCCTGAAGGTGACATAAATGCTATTGTTTTTGTATCGCCGTTTTCCGAGAAATGCATACTGGTAATATTGGAGCTGTTTTCAGAATATAGGTTAAGAACTTGTTTATATATAAGATCAGCTTTCTGAAATTTGCAAACTGCTGTTTCGTTATTTACAGATTCAATATCTGCAGAAGCTACAAGATAAGCTAAGGCGCACTTTTCTGATAATTTTGATCGATCTATCTCAAAATTATCGCTTGACAATAGTACATCGATTTTCATCTGGGAAATTACCTGTAATGCTATTTCCGGGTCTGTAAATGAGTACACCTCAAGTTTATCGGCATATCGTGCATTAAACGCTGATACAATACGTTCAAGATATATTTTATCATTTTCCAATATAGCCAGTTTAATCTTCATATTCTTCTCCTCGCCACAAATACAGCTCCGCTCTGAAAACGGAATCCGTATAACAATATTTCATCAGATATGCGAAGTTACACAGCGGCTGCACGTTTCTATATAATGATTAACTACTGTATTTTTCAGTCGGTAATCAGTCCAACCGTGTAATATGAACATTTTAACGAACAATTTTGCGTAGAAGTATGTGTTCTTAACTGACAGAAAAGGTGGTAGTAACTATTTGTGAGATTCCGTTGTATTTTCTGAAATTTTCTCAAGTAATTCACGCTTTCTTTCAATAGAGGAGTGTACATATGTATTGAGTGTGACTGATACATTAGCGTGTCCGAGAATTTCGCTGAGAGATTTAATGTCAACACCGCCTTCTATGCAACGAGTAGCAAATGTGTGACGCAAAACGTGATAATTGAAGGGTGATATTCTGCATTTTTCCAACACTGTATGAAATCTGTACTCAAAAGTTCTCGGACTTACAAAAGAAGTTTCTGCTGAAATAATGTATTCTGAGTTTCTTGTTTCATATAAAAATATCAAGGGCTTCATTAGCTGTGATATAATCGGAATTTCACGGATTGAAGACTGAGTTTTCGGGGTATCTATTATTAATTTACTTTTGCTGCTGTTTTCATCATCGCTTTTTACGCGGGAAACAGTTGAGTTTACTTTCAATATTGCTTTTTGGAAATCTATATCTGACCACTTCAGTGCACATATCTCCCCTATTCTAAGACCTGTATTCAAAGAAAGCAGTATGCCCATATTAGTTGGAGTTAGATGAGAAAATAAGTAATCTTCCAATGTTTTTTGATTTATCTTATCCATAACACGAATTTCACCTTTTTCGTTTTTAGGCATATGTAACTTGATTCTTATAGGTGAACTATATCCTTCGTCTATTGAACAATTGATTATTTCAGTTACAATTATCATGATATTCTTTACATATGACGCCGCTAGTCCTCCGTTTTTGTCGATTCTGCCATGTTTCAATTTATGATTCATGAAATCAGCCAGCAGTACCGAATTTATCTGTGAGATACAAATATCGCCCAATTCAGGAATAATATGCTTGTCTATAAGATTGCTATATTTTAAATAGGTAGAACCTTTGAGATGAATTTTACTGTATCGCTTCCATAATTCTGCGGCTTGTTTCAACTTTATTTCCGGATCAGAGTCTGTTTTACTATATGAAGACGTTTTACCGGTGAAATCAGATGTGATTTCTGTTTTTTTACACAAAGATGTGTCAATGAAAATATTATCATAATTTATGTGATTTTTATATAGGTGGTTTTTTCTTAGCTTTTTGACCTTTTTAATTTTAATATCCCGATTTGTTCTTGACATACACATATTCCTTTCTATTAAGTGACAACGAAACTTTATCGTTTTTCTAACAATTCTGTTTAATGAAACTTAAATTAATTTCATTCAAATCAGAAAAATGTATTAATTGTAAAATATAAATCACCTTTCGATTGTTGACACATATCACAAATGGTGATATAATATAAACAAAAGTAAGATTTTGTCGAAGTTAAGAACACATACTTCTACGCAATCTTCCTCTATTTAATATTAATATTATATATGGAATAAGCGTACATCACAACATATTTGTTATCACCATACAATTTTTTAAAGTCTTGCATTTTTTTCTGTCAGTAATATAAAAATCATCTGGTATATGTTGTATATAGATAAAAGCACCTGCAATATGCAAGTGCTTTTATAATTTACAGTGCTAATCATGACTGTTATAGTGCCTTTTTCTCATCAAAAATTATAGGCGGATTCTTGATCCGAACCCGCTGAAGCAATTTTTCTGTTTTTCTGTACACAACTATTGACAAAGAGTATTTTTATATCAAATGGTGCGACGACAGATATTGAAATTGTTGCAGAAAAAGTATATAATGAAAATACATTAAAAGCTATTGGTTTTACAACCGGATCTGATAAGTACAAAGGAGAAAAAATTATGTTTATTCCGGAAAATAACCGTTATGAGAAAATGGTATACAACCGACTGGGCAACAGCGGACTGAAAGTGTCTGCCGTATCGCTCGGATTATGGCAGAACTTTGGCTTCGGATCGGATTTTGCCAATGCCGAAAAAATGGTACACACCGCATTCAACCTTGGCATAACTCATTTCGACCTTGCCAACAATTACGGTCACCCTTATAACGGAAGTGCAGAAGAGAACTTTGGAAAGATACTCGACCGCGGGATGAGAGAATACCGTGACGAAATGTGCATTTCAACAAAAGCGGGTTATGAAATGTGGGACGGACCTTACGGCGATAAGAACGGTTCAAGGAAATATCTTACAGCGTCCCTTGATCAGAGCCTTAAACGTATGAAACTCGATTATGTTGATATCTATTATCATCACATTTTTGACCCCGGCACACCGCTTGAAGAAACAGCGCTTGCGCTTGATAATGCCGTAAGACAGGGTAAGGCTCTCTATGTAGGAATATCGAACTATAACAGACAGCAGACCGCAGAAATACAGAAAATATTCAAAGAGCTGCGCACACCTTTTATAGTAAATCAGCCGTCATATTCAATGCTCAACCGCTGGGTGGAACGTGACGACCTCGATAAATACTGTCTTGAAAATAATCTGAGCCTTGCCGTATTCTCACCGCTTTATCAGGGCTTTCTTACAGATAAGTATCTCCATGGAGTTCCCGAAGATTCGCGTCTTGCTAAAGGAGGCGCTCCGTGGCTGGATGGACAGCTTGATGATGTAATGTTGAAGCGTCTTAATACTCTGAATGAAATTGCGCTGAGCAGAGGTCAGAAGCTCTCCCAGATGGCGCTTTCATGGGTGCTTCGTAATAAGGCGGTGGCAACGGTTCTTATAGGTGCAAGCCGCCCTGCACAGATAGTTGAAAACGTTGAGTGTATAAATAAACTTGACTTTACCGATGAAGAAATAAAAGAAATAGAAAATGTGCTGAAGTAATACAGTATAACAACAGCGGCAGACCGTCCGGACGGTCTGCTGCTGTTCTTATTTTGAAAACATCATATCAACCTTATCAAGGTCAAGCATATAATACGCGTGTCTTTCCCTTGTGTTTTTGATGAGTAAATCAGCAGGTATACTGCTCAGCTTGTTGCGTACAGAGGAGTAGGAAGCTTTCAAGAAGTCTTCGAGCTCTTTCTGGGATATGCCGTCCTCGGAAAATAAAGCCGCCTGTATCAGCACATAATACAGCGTTACAATATCTTTATGATCTGCATTGGGTAGGCTCGGACACAAGTCGCCGTAGAAATTGAATTTATCAAGTCTGCTTTTGATCTCGTCATATAATTGCTTCATAGAAATGTCGACAAGGTTCACAAACATCTCCGCAAAAGGTGTAAGGTCACCTTTGTTCAAAGGATGATTGCAGGTATCAAATGCGTCATAGTACTTATTTATATTTTCTTTTATCGTATAAGAAATGTGGTATCCGATAAGACTGTTAAGCTCTTTTGACAGAAGATAACTGCTGATGAAACGGTCTGTTCTGCCGTTGCCGTCATAAAACGGATGAATATATCCGAACAGATAGTGAAAAACAGCTATCCTTATTAAAATATCACAGTCGGCATTTGCAAGAAAATCCAACGATTTATCCATTATTGATATTATTTCCGATTCCGGATGAACACCGGTATGAATAACCTTTTGTGTGGGCGAATATACATTTACATCGTTTTTTCTGAAAATTGTGCCGTCAGGAAGATTTGAAGGGTCTGTTGCGTTTATCTCATCGTAAAAAATATCGTCATATATTTTTCTTATGTCCCGTCCGGTACGCAGAGGTATTTCCTCATTCTGTGACAACGTTGCATATTTTTTAACAAGTCCGACAAAACGTTTTTTTCTGTCTTTCGTTGAAAGATCGGACAGTATTTCATTTATTTCTTTTCGTGTGCTGTGTACGCCCTCTATGTCGTTAGTAAGCACGATTTCATCTGTAAGACAACGTGTACGGTATTGTATAAGAGCTCTCTCAGGTAATACCGAACACATATCGACAATTTTGGTATTGGTACGCTCAATGGAAATAATACTGCCGAACATTTCTTTCGTCTGACATAAGAAAGCGGCATTGCCCGAAATTTCTATATCAAGATGAACAGTATCATCGTCATTAAAGCGTTTTTCATATTCCGATTTATAAGCTTCCCTATCAATATGAAAGAGTTTTTTAAGCGGTATTTTTTTCATAAAGCTACCTCCTTTGTTATTATAGTACGATTGTAACACACTTATTCACAAAAATCAACGATTTTTGCAAATTACACACCGAAAAACATTCAAACTTCATAAAAAAGCCCTGTTTTTATAAAGTTTGTGTGAATAGTAGCATTAAAATTATAAAAGTGAGCAGATTTTATAAATCAGAAAGCCATCAACAATCCTTGAGCTTAATTTACTGCTTCTGACCTATTATGACCTAAACCGCATCAAAACCGCTCGATTTTGTTCAAACTGCACAAAAACACTTGCTATATGTTGTCAAATACAACAAAAATCACGCTTTTTTGAATAAATCTGAACGAAAGTGCTTGATTTTGAACTTTTGACGTGTTATTATAAGCTCAAGGACAGAGAGCAAAGTCCAAAAGAGCTTAAAACAGCTCACTTAACTAATATCATGATATTTTTAAAGAGGTCTTAATATGCTGACAGAAGAACGACATTCAATGATAATCAAAGCGGTGAACGAGCGTGCAAGCGTAACTATCGCAGAGCTTTCGGAGATTCTTAACGTTTCTGCGTCTACCGTAAAACGTGATTTGATTATTCTTGCAAATGAGGGCAAAATAATCAAGGTACGAGGCGGCGCAATGTCAAAGAACGACAGCTTCTCGTCGGTAGAGAAAAACGTCGAGGAAAAATCCGCAATCTGCACCGAAGAAAAAAATTCAATCGCAGGATATGCCGCAAAGCTGATTGAAAAAGGTGACTTTGTTTTTCTTGACGCAGGCACGACAACGGAGAAGATGATAGATCATCTTACCGTCAGAGATGTTACATTCGTCACAAACGGCTTTATCCACGCAAAGAAGCTGGCAGTAAAGGGCTACAAGGTCTTTATCACCGGCGGCGAGATAAAAGCCAGCACAGAGGCGATTGTGGGAGCCGAGTGCGTACTCACGCTGAAAAACTACAATTTCACAAAGTGCTTTATGGGCACAAACGGCATATCGCTGACAGCCGGATTTACGACCCCCGATGTGAACGAGGCAAAGGTAAAGGCCGCCGCTATCGAGAGCAGCCGTGAGGTTTACGTTTTAGCCGACCATTCAAAGTTTGACGAGGTAAGCTCAGCGACATTCGCAGGACTTGGAAAGGCTGTCATAATCACAGATATGATTCCCAACAGAAAGTATAAAGAAGCGGCGGATATTACGGAGGTAGGACAATGATATATACGGTAACATTCAACCCGGCAGTTGATTATATCGTGCGTACAAAAGCGCTTACGGCAGGAGCGGTAAACCGTTCGGAAAGCGAGGAGATATACTTCGGCGGAAAGGGCATAAACGTTTCGCTGGTATTATCCGAGCTTGGCGTAAAGTCAAAGGCACTCGGTTTCGTTGCAGGCTTCACAGGCGAGGCAATTGAAAAGGGTATCACAGAAAAGGGCATAGACGCCGACTTTGTTCATCTTGAAAAAGGCTTTTCGAGAATAAACGTCAAGATAAAGTCGGACGAGGAAACCGAGCTTAACGGACAAGGTCCCGAGATAACAGCGGAAGCCATAGACCTGCTTTTCACAAAGCTGGATTCCTTGAAGGCGGGCGACACACTGGTGCTTGCAGGCAGTATCCCCTCATCGCTTCCCTCGGATATTTACGAGCGTATTATGGCACGTCTTTGCGACAGAGGAATAAGATTTGTGGTAGATGCCACAAAGGAGCTGTTGCTGAACGTTCTCAAATACAAGCCTTTCCTCATAAAGCCAAACAATTTCGAGCTTGGCGAAATGTTCGGAGTAGAACTTAAGACAAACGAGGATATAATAAAGTACGCAGGAAAGCTCAGAGAAAAAGGCGCTGTAAATGTCCTTATTTCTATGGCGGGCGACGGAGCGATACTTCTTGACGAACACGGCAAGACCCATATCTGCGGAGTATGCAAGGGCAAGGTAAGAAATTCCGTAGGTGCAGGCGATTCAATGGTGGCAGGCTTTATCGCAGGCTGCGAAAACGGCGACTATGAATATGCGCTTAAACTTGGTACAGCGTCCGGCGGAGCAACGGCATTTTCCGACGGACTTGCAGAAAAGAAAACAATAGACGAGCTTATGGAGCAGTTAGCTTAAACCGAAAAAGGAGGAAAAAAATGAGAATAGTTGACTTATTAAATAAGGACAGCATTCTTTTAAACGGTGCGCCGAAAAGCAAGACAGAGGCTATTGATATGCTGGTCGATCTTCAGATGAAGAGCGGCAACATATCTGACAGAGAGATATATAAGCAGGGCATTTTAGCCCGTGAGGAAAAAGGTTCGACAGCGGTAGGAGAGGGCATAGCGATCCCCCACGCAAAGAGCAGTGCGGTAAAAGCACCCTCGCTTGCGGCTATGACAGTGCCGGGCGGCGTTGATTACGAAGCGCTTGACGATGAGCCGTCAGACGTGCTGTTTATGATAGCCGCACCCGATACAGAGGCAGACGTTCATCTTGAGGTGCTTTCACGTCTTATGACTCTGCTTATGGACGAGGATTTCAGAGCAAAGCTCCTTTCGGCAAAGGATACAGACGAGTTCTTATCGGTTATCGACACCGCCGAAAAGGCAAAGTATCCCGATGAACCGACAGCCGATGAAACGACAGATAAAGAAGTACCCGAAAACGCCGACAGGATAAAGGTGCTTGCGGTTACCGCCTGTCCTACAGGTATAGCACATACCTATATGGCGGCAGAGGCACTCGAAAAGGCGGGCAAGAAGCTCGGTATCTCTATCAAGGTCGAAACAAACGGCTCAGGCGGAGCAAAGAACATTCTTACCGATAAGGAGATAGCAGAGTGCGACGGTATCATCGTAGCGGCTGACAAGTCGGTCGAGATGGCTCGCTTCAACGGTAAAAAGGTGCTTTCGACAAAGGTTTCCGACGGTATAAAGATTCCTGAGGAGCTTATCGGAAGAATAGAAAAGGGCGACGCTCCTGTTTATCATCACGAGGGCGGAGCGGCAAGCTCATCTTCATCTATGGCAAACGAGAGCTTCGGCAGAAAGATATACAAGCATCTGATGAACGGCGTATCAAATATGCTCCCGTTCACCGTTGCAGGCGGTATCTTCATAGCGTTTGCATTCCTTATAGATACGCTGATGGGCGTACAGCCTGGCGATAATTTCGGTACTGTAACTCCCGTAGCGGCATTCTTCAAGACAATAGGCGGTTATGCCTTCAACTTTATGATACCCGTACTTGCAGGCTATATCGGTAAGAGTATAGCAGACAGACCCGGCTTCCTTGTAGGACTTGTCGGAGGCTATCTTGCAACTACAGGCTCGACCTTCGTCAAGATAGGCGGCGATGTTCCCTCAGGCTTCCTCGGCGCACTCTTTGCAGGCTTTGTCGGCGGATTTATTATGCTCGGACTTGAAAAGCTCTGCGACAAGATGCCCAGAGCCCTTAACGGTATCAAGCCCGTTCTCATTTACCCCCTCGCAGGTCTTGGTATCATAGCTGTAGTAATGTGTGCGATAAATCCCTTTATGGGCATCATCAACACTGCAATAGCCGATTTCCTGAACCATATGGGCGCAGAGAGCAAGATATTCCTTGGCGTTATACTCGGTGCTATGATGTCTATAGATATGGGCGGACCGTTCAATAAGGCGGCTTATGTATTCGGTACTGCGGCAATAGCAACAGGCGGCTACGATATAATGGCGGCAGTTATGATAGGCGGTATGGTTCCTCCTATTGCAATAGCACTTTCAACAACCTTCTTCAAGAGCAGATGGACAGAAGAAGAACGCAAGAACGGCCCTGTAAATTATATTATGGGACTTAGCTTCGTCACAGAGGGCGCAATTCCTTATGCGGCGGCAGATCCGATCAGAGTTATTCCGGCTTGTATGGTCGGCGCAGGCGTTGCAGGCGGTCTTTCAATGGCATTCGGTTGCACGCTTATGGCACCGCACGGCGGCATCTTCGTATTCGCCGTTGTAGGCAACTGGCCTATGTACCTGGTATCCCTTGCAGTAGGCGCTGTAGTATCAATGTTACTGCTGGCACTGCTTAAAAAGAAGAAAACGGTAAAAGAGCCCGAAACAAAAAACGTTAAGTAAATAAAAAGGAGCGTATCACAATGGTAACAAAGACAGTAACAGTAGTAAACGAGCAGGGACTTCATATGAGACCCGCAGGACAGCTTGCCGCAGAAATGAAGAAATTCCCAGGTTGCACGATAACTATCGCAAGCGGCGATAAGACAGCAAAGGCAACAGCCGTAATGCAGATAATGGCGGCAGGCCTCAAGAAAGGCTCAATCGTTGAGATTACCGCGGACGGCGATAACGAGCAGGCGGCACTTGACAAGGCTGTAGAGCTTTTTGAAAGCGGCTTCGGCGAATAAGAATGACCATCGGCTTTTACCGCACTGTCAGGCGGTGCGGTAAAACCGTTATCCGATAAAAAAGGGGGAGCAATAATGAAGAAATATCTTGGCAAAGGCGTATACGGCGCAGTGGCAATAGGAAAAATATCAGTGTTCAAAAAGTGCGATGCGGCAGTAACACGCATACACGTTGAAGATACCGAAAAGGAAAAGCAGAGAGTAAAAGCGGCAAAGGAGCTTGCCGCAAAACAGCTTACCGAAATTCACGAAAAAGCGCTCAGAGAGGTCGGAGAAACTCACGCACAGATATTCGAGATCCACCTGATGATGCTTGACGATGACGATTACAACGAGTCTATCGAAAACATAATAGATACCCAGTCGGTAAATGCCGAATATGCGGTAGCGCTTACATCGGATAACTTTGCAGGAATGTTCTCATCTATGGACGATGCCTATATGCAGGCAAGAGCCGCAGATGTAAGAGATATTTCCAACCGCATTATCGCAAACCTGACAGGTGCAAATACCGACAGCACCACAGCCGATGAGAAGTCGATTGTCTGTGCGGACGATCTTGCGCCGAGCGAAACCGTTTCGCTTGATAAGGACAAGGTGCTTGCGTTCGTTACCGCTCACGGCTCGTCAAATTCCCATACGGCAATTCTCGCAAGAAATATGAATATCCCTGCCGTTATCGGAGTGGGCGACAGCTTTTTAAGCGAGATAAACGAGGGCGATACAGCCATAGTAGACGGCTTTACCGGCGAGATTATAGTTTCTCCCGACGAGCAGACCTTAAAAGCCTATACCGATAAGCAAAAGCGTGACGAGGAGCAGAAAAAACTCCTGCAGGAGCTTAAGGGCAAGGAGAATATAACCCTTGACGGCACTAAGATAAACGTGTTCGCAAATATCAGCGGCATTGACAATATAGGCGCTGTACTGCTGAACGATGCCGGCGGAATAGGACTTTTCAGAAGCGAATTTCTGTACCTTGAAAATTCCGATTTCCCGACGGAAGAACAGCAGTTCCACGCTTATAAGCGTGTGCTTGAAAGCATGGCGGGAAAGAAAGTAATAATAAGAACGCTTGACATAGGCGCAGATAAGCAGGTGGACTATTTCGGACTGAAAAAGGAAGAAAACCCCGCACTCGGACTTCGTGCCATCCGCATCTGCCTTACCCGCCCGGAGATATTCAGAACACAGCTCAGAGCCTTGTTCAGAGCGTCCGTTTACGGCAATCTCGGCATAATGTTTCCTATGATAACATCGGTGAGCGAGGTCGAACGTATCAAAGCAATCTGCGAGGAGGTAAAAGCGGAGCTTAAGTCTGAGGGCATCGAGTATTCCGACAAGACCGAGATAGGTATTATGATAGAAACTCCTGCGGCGGCGATAATCAGTGACCGCTTAGCCCCTATGGTAGACTTCTTCAGCGTAGGCACAAACGATCTCACACAGTACACGCTTGCCTGCGACCGACAGAATCCCGATGCGGAGGAATTTGTCGATACTCACCACGAGGCTATTCTCCGCCTTATCGAAATGAGCGCACGAAACGCCCATGAGAACGGTGCGTGGATAGGAATCTGCGGCGAGCTTGCGGCAGATACCACCCTTACAGAAACATTCTTACGCATGGGCATTGATGAGCTTTCGGTTTCCCCGACATTTGTACTGAAGGTCCGTGACGCAGTAAGAAAAACCGATCTGTCGAAATAACAGCTAACATTGAAACTCCCTTATAAAAATTACAGCAGTTGCGCCTTCTCCCTTGCGTGAACTGCTGTAATCTTTAAGCCCTACAGCAACTGATATTTACACATCAGTCTTATCCTTTCCATTTCTATTAAACTTAGAAATGTAAGCGTTTTTGCCCCTATCACGCATTTATAAGCGCTTTATTTTAAATTTACACTTGATTTATCGGTGGCGCATATGCTATTATTCTTATACAAAGTAATCATATAGGCAGTAGCCGCCAAGGTCGGAGTTGACGAATTCCATGCAGGCGTTCTCCCCGAGGACAAGGCAAACTTCATAAAGAGGGAACACGAAAAGGGAAGAAAGGTCATAATGATAGGCGACGGAGTAAACGATTCTCCCGCACTGTCAGAAGCCGATGCGGGTATCGCCATAAATACCGGAGCCGCCATAGCAAAGGAGATTGCCGACATTACGGTATCGTCCGAAGACCTTTATATGCTGGTAACCCTCAGAAAAATAAGTTCCGCACTTATGAAAAGGATTCACCACAATTACCGCTTTATCGTATCGTTCAATCTTATGCTGATACTACTCGGTGTGGGCGGAATAATCCAGCCGACTACCTCGGCACTGTTCCACAACGCTTCCACACTTGCAATCAGCCTTAAGAGTATGACCAACCTGCTTGACGAAGAAGAAAAGTAATTATCAGGATTATCAACTCTTGTTATAACCGGTCTGCCTCCGCTGTTCTATCTGAACGGCGGAGGCAGACTTTTAATAATCCCACACATCTTAAAAATCCGGCTCATACCACAATCAACGAAAAAAGAACCATTGTCTGAGCAACCGATCCGCAATGTAGCGTATTACAGAATATAAAAAATTACCCATTTGTGTATTGCACGACCTCCGGTTATATGATATACTTAATACATCAGTATGATATTTACCAAAAACGAAAGGAAAATACATTATATGGGAGCTATACTTGAATACAAATGCCCGTGCTGCAGCGGACCGTTGCAGTTCGATACCGACGCACAGAAGATGAAATGCCCCTACTGCGACAACGAGTTTGACGCAGAAACCCTTAAGAGCAACGACGACGTCCTTAAGGAAGAAAAGCCCGATATGATGGACTGGTCAAGCCAGCCCGGTAACGAGTGGATGCAGGGAGAGCTTGACGGTCAGAAGGTCTACCTTTGTAATTCCTGCGGCGGTCAGATCGTCTGTGACGATACCACCGGAGCCACCGACTGTCCCTATTGCGGAAGCCCCGTAGTAATGGTGGGTCAGTTTGCAGGCGACAAGCGACCCGATATAATAATCCCGTTCAAGCTGGATAAGGAAGCGGCAAAGAACGGCTTTAAACAGCACCTTTGCAAAAAGCGCCTGCTTCCTAAGGCGTTCAGAACGGACAGCTACATAGACGATATAAAGGGCGTTTACGTTCCTTTCTGGCTCTATGACGCACACGCCGATGCACAGGCATATTTCCACGCAACCAAGGTCAAAAGCTGGAGCGATGACAAGTACAACTACACCAAGACATCGCACTACAGGCTTTACCGCAACGGCTCAATGGACTACGAGAGAGTGCCGGTCGACGGCTCAAGCAAGATGGCGGACGACCTTATGGAGTCGCTCGAACCGTTTACAGCAGACGGAGAGGTGGCTTTCCAGACCGCATATCTTTCAGGCTATATAGCTGACAAGTATGACGTTGATTCCAACGAAAGCAACGGCAGAGCCAACGAGCGTATCAAAAAGAGCACGCTTGACCGCCTTACAAGCACCACCACCGACTTTACATCGGTAACCACCGAAAGCTCCTCCGTACAGCTTGATAACGGCACTGTGAAGTATGCCTTATATCCCGTATGGCTGCTTACAGCCAAGTGGAACGGCGATATATACAACTTTGCAATGAACGGACAGACAGGAAAATTCGTAGGAAATCTGCCGCTCGATAAGGGCGCATACTGGCGCTGGACGGGACTTATCGCCCTGATAGCAACTGTTGCCGCACTTGCCGTTTCCGCATTTGTATTACTGAATTAAGGGGGCTTATATATGATGAAGAAAAGAATTACAGCCATACTTGCGGCGGCAATAATAGCAGTCGGAGCATCGGTTCCTGCCTTTGCCGACAGCGATTTTTACACTGCCGAAAATGATGCACAGGTACTTCTGACAGCACAGGAAGCACAAGCCGATACCGCTCTTGATATAATAAGCGACGACTCTGCGACAGTGACGCTCAGCGATAACTACGACACCGCCGCAATAAACGAAACCGGCGATACAGAGGAGGATGACAGCGACAAAGCTCCTGTAGCGACCCGTGATATTGTTATTGCGGTCTGCATCAGCGTAGTTGTCGGAATTATCATCGGCTTCATCGGCTCGGGCATTATGAAGTCAAAGCTGACGAGCGTCAGATACCAATCCGGAGCGGCTGATTATGTTGTACCCGACAGCTTCAAGCTGAATGATTCCCGTGACATTTATCTTTACAGCACGGTAACAAAAACCGAGCGGTCCACTGACGATAATAAACACTAAGACAGTTCTAACGGCGGTTCCGTAAGTTCTGATACGTTGTTCTGCGCTGTCTGAATAAAAAGCAGTATACAGCAAAACACCCCACAGCATAAGCTGTGGGGTGTAGTTTGTTATGATCTCAGAATTTCTTACTTTGATTCCGTATCATCGTGAACAGTTCTGTTCTCAGCAATACTGCTCTTTAATACACGGATCTTTGTTCTGTCAGAGCCTGTTTCGATAAGTACAGTATCATCTGTAACTCTTAATACTCTGCCTACAATACCGCCTGTTGTTACTACTTCATCGGCAACCTCAAGGTTGTTGAGCATTTCCTGCATCTTCTTGCTACGCTTCTTTTCGGGTCTTATGATAAGGAAGTAGAATATAACTACCATAAGTGCGAGGGGGATAAGCATTGTAAGTATGCTCACTATATCGTTTCCGCTCTGTGGTGTAGCTGTGGCTGTCTGTCCGTTGCTTGTCAATAATGTCAGTAATTCTGTCATTTTGTATTCCTTTCTTTTCCGTGCGATATTCGCTCTTTCATTATTCTCTAATTATACCTTAAAAACGCCGCAAATGCAAGCACTTTTGTGTATTTATTCAAATCTTATATCGGTAAATCCGAGCTTTTCGAGCGCCGTTTTACAATTTTTGATTTCGTCAGCCGTTAAATTTGCACTGCCTGTTATTCCGACCGATATTTCCTTGTCGCCGACAGCCTTCTTTACAAGCGTGAATATCTGATTTACCGCTTTGACCTTATCCTTTTCAACTGTTACTGTCTTGTCTGCCGAGGTCTGAAGCTTTGTGCCAAGGAGCGACATATCCATGGTTACAAGCACTCCTGCGGCTGTCATCTTGTCTTTAGCCGACCATATTTCAGCCGTACCGTCATATGCCGTTGCCGGCATTGTAAGCAGTGCGTCCGCTTTTATCTTGACTGTTGCGGTAGCCTTTGCGTCCTTTGCCTTCTTTGCGCAGGCTTCTGCAAGGGCCGCAAGCTTTTCACATCTGTTTGCGTTTTGCAGATCCTTTGACAACAGTGAATAGTCATATGACTGGAAGTTTGGGAAGACAGTGTTTTCAAGCTCGATATCGGCAAAGCCTGCCTTTGCAAGCTCGCCGCAGATATCCGCATAATAGTTTACCGCATTTGTCGAATACGGCGTTGTCCACGGTTTACCGCCGTTGTCAGCCGCTGCGTCCAGCCAGCTCCAGTTTCCGTCTGTTATTATATATCCTGCGTTGTCGAAAAGGTAAGGCGTTTTTCTGTCGTACAGTGTGGTTATTGCTGCCACGGGGGTAATATCTGCCGCCTTGCACGCCTTTACTATCTGATCCGCTGTCAGACTGCCCTTATTTACGTCTGTGTTATCCTTTACAGCTTTAAGCGATGATTTGTATAACAGCTCGCCTGTAGTGTTTTTAAGCGTAAATACGGCGGTATTATAACCGCTATCCTTTGCTGAGGCAAGGAACTTATTCAGTGCGGCATCGCTTTTCAGTGCGGATGCGGGAGCGACCGTCGCATAAGCAGATGTTACCTCGCTTGGCGCTGAGGAGGTGTTATCCTTTGTTGCGTCACTGCCGCCTGAGTTGTCGGACGTGTTATCCGAAGTGTTTGCCTGCGAATTGCTGTCCGATGTTTCGGGGAGCGATTCGGGCGGCGTCCACGCAGGCTCGCTCACAGAGGAATTGCCCCCGTTTCCGCCGAAAAACTTTATCAGCGGAGAAGCGACCGAGTATCCCACAAAGACAAGTGCGCCCAGTATCACAATGAAAAGAACCCCGTCAAATATCTTCCTGCCGGTGCTTTTACGTTTTTTATACAGATTTCTTCTTGAACGTTTTACCTTGAATCCTTTTTTTCTGCTCATATCAGTATCTCCATTTTAGAAATTATCAGATAGCGCCTGTGTTATATCCTGTCAGCGCATAGAATGCAAGTGACATAATGCCGACAAATACCATCATTATCGGCATTCCTCTGAAGGCTTCGGGGATAAGCGGAGAGTTGAGTCTTTCGTTTGCAATATGAAGGAAGAATACCGCAATGAAAAATCCTGCCGCAATACCTACTCCGAATCCCATATACGAAAAGAAATCAGCGTGATATGTCGTGTTCAGGAACAGCGCACCGAGCACTGCCGCATTGAACACCGACAGATGAACGTATTTCTTTATATTTCTGAATATTTTCGGGAAAAATCTCCACAGAAGAAGCAGACTGCCTGTATATACTATGCTCACTATCAGTGTGTATATAAGCGGCATGACTACATAGAAATACTGCCAGTCAGCCAGCCACCCGTCAACAAAGAACGTAATACAGCTTGAAACCACGATAACGTATGTTATGCCAAGCCCGAGTCCGAATATGCTTTCTTTTTTTCTTGACGCATAGAACGCCACGCTTGTGCCAAGCGCACGGGAGAATATCGCATTTTCTACAAACATCGCAAGCATGGCGGTATTGATAAACAGTGCCAATTTATCCATTGCTCTGCTCCTTTGCTTCGTTGCTCTTGTCGGCAATCATAGCATTGGTAGCGCCATCGGTTTCCGTGCTTGAGCGGAATATCTGTTCTGCTGCCGCCTTGTTCTGTTCCTCGCTGTTCTGTCTTATTCTGCGGTTACGCAGATAGTTGTACAGTGCCCTGAACATTCCTGCCATAATTCCGACAAGTATAAATCCGCCGAAAGGCGATTCAAAAGCCGCAATCTTGAAATCAAACAGATTTATTCCGGCAAACGTACCGAAGCATATCAGTTCTCTGAAGCCTCCCGTCAGCACGCATACTATGCCGAATCCTGCCACAAAGAAGATCACGTCGATTATCATTTTCAGCTTGTCCTCAAGATAGAAACGGCTTTCCGTTTTCGAGAAGATAAGAGCGTTTGTGATTATAAGCGGCATATAGATACCGATAAGCTCGACCGTAAGCGGAAAAATCTGCTCTAAAAGAAGTACGGTCGGGATATAATAGACCGAGCCTACCAGCGCATATATAATTACTCTGAGAGTGTAAACTATCTTTTTCGGAACAAACGAACAGGTAACGATTGTCAGGAACGATATTATCGCAAAAGCAAGAGCGATTACCACGCCTTTCTTGAAGGTCGTTGCGGCGATTATTACAGGCGCATTTACAATGCCGGTCATAAGCACGACATTCTGCTTTGCAAGTCCGTCTATAAGGTCACGGGTGAATTTAAAGTCACTTTTCCGTGTTTTTTCCGGTTTCAGTTGTTTTGCCTGAGCCATTTTGCGCCTCCTTTTCCGTTTTGCTGACTGCGTTGTCGGTATTGTCCCCGATAACGTTGCTTTCCTTTGCGGTATTTTTCTTCTTTGCCGCATCCGATATTTTATCCGAGATATTCTCGAATACCGACTTTTTGTGACGTTTTACCTTTGTCACCTTATTGTCAATAGGAGGCATATTATAATTAACGGGCTCTATCATAATTTCCTGAGTATCCGAAAGCGAGGGTGTCTTACCCTGTTTTACGTCCTTGGTCATACGTTCAAATGAACCGAGGTTATGTTTCAGATACCGCACGATCTGTTTTGTTTCAACGGCGATAACGAATGCCAGCTTGTCAAGATACAGCGACAGTGCATTTACTATCAGAAGAGAGAAAACAAATATACCTTCAATATTGGCGGTGTTGCGGAATATTACCGTTATTACGCCGAGCGCAATACCGTACAGCATCCTGCCTCCGTTTGTAAGAGGGAGCGTCTGCGGATCGCTGGCAAGAAAGATAAATCCGAACAGTACAGATCCGCTTATAAAACGGAATACGACTGCGTCTGTAGCAGGCTGTACACTGCTTGTAAGATATGACAGCAAGCCCATAACAGCAATACCGCCTACCGTAGCCGACAGTGAAACGCTTCTTCTGCAAATAAGGCAGATACCGCTGACTATCAGCACAAGTATATGCGTTGTTCCCATTGGACCTGCAAATCTGCCCATGAGTATCTCAAGCTCCGTCAGCGACGGCATAGCGCCGTTTTTTATAAAATTGCTCTCGATGCCGCTTACAAGCACTCCGGCGTCACCGAAAATTTCAGGTTGAGTGCCGAGTTGGGGGTACATCAGCACCTGTGTCGGATAGCAGATTATAAGAAACGCAATTGCGACTGCCGCAGGGTTGAATATATAGTTGTCCTTGCCGCCGAATATATGCTTAACGGTAATTGCAAGCACAGCGCCGATTATCACTATATAATATTCTACACTTGCAGGCAACATAAGCGCCAGCGCCATACCGTAAGCGATAGTTGATAAGTCCTTTACGCCGTATTCTTTCTTTGACAGAAAACAGCCCGCCATATCGGTAAGTATGCAGGTAAACACCGAGCAGGCGCATACAACAACGACACGCCAGCCGTAAAAGCAGGTTGCGATTACCGTTATAGCCAGCATAAAGAGTATCTGGTCGCCGTATATACTGCGCGGCTTACGCAGCTTTTTTCGCGCCGCTTCCTTTGACATCAGCAAGGGCGCTTCATCTATCTTTTTCAGTAAAGCTTCATTTGTGGGTGTGTTCATTACTTTATTTTGTCCTTTCAGACCGGAAACTGTCTGTAAATATGTTTATCGGAGGTATCATATGCAAATTGACGATCTTGCCGGAAATACCGTGAAAATAACGCTTGAACCGTCGGATATGAGCGGATATCATGTAAGGAGCGAGGATATATCGGGACATTCCCGTGCCGCCGAGCTTGCGATTTCAAGACTGATATCGGGGCTCAGCGAAGACCACGACCTCGGACTGAGCGGGGAACGTCTGCTTGTGGAGGCGTTTCCGAAAAGTAACGGAGGCTGTATAATCTATATCTCCTGCCTTAAAGGTGTGCAGAATAATACTGCCGTATCATCACGGGGGTTCGCCGTTGTATGCACAGGGGCAATAGGCGACCTTGCGGCTTTGTGCAGGGTACTGCGCAAAGCGTCACGGAAGGCTCTGCTTTATCATTGCCGTGCGGATAACAGCTACCGCCTTATCGTATATCCGCATTCGGATATAAAAGCGGTGCGCCGCATATCTGCGGAATATTCCGTTGAGACATATACAGGCGACCTGCCTGTCGGCGATACCGAAGAATATTACGCTCTGCTTACGGATAAGGCGCTTGATATCCTTCCGTCCTGTTTTTAGCGTATAGCGTCTGTCGCCGCTTTCATATCCTCTGCCTTGAAAAGATATGTTCCTGCGACGAGCACATTCGCACCGGCTTTTTTGACGGTATCGGCTGTAGCGGCATTTATTCCGCCGTCAACCTGAATATTCATTTCATCAAATCCGTTTTCGTTGCAGTACTTGCGAAGCTTGCCTGCCTTGTCGGCGCATTCGGGGATAAATCCCTGACCGCCGTAGCCGGGTTCAACTGTCATTACAAGCACCATATCGCATAACGGCAGATAAGGTATGACTTCTTTCCAGTCGGTAGCGGGCTTTATCGCAAGTCCTGCCTGCATACCGTTTTCTCTTATAGCGGCAAGGTTTGCTTTTGCGTCGCCGTTGCTTTCGAGGTGGATAGTGAGCATATTACTGCCTGCTTTTGCAAACAGCGGAATAAGCTTTGTAGGGTCCGTTACCATCAGGTGCGTATCAAAATATATGTCGCTTACCTTGCGCATAGCGGCTACAACGTTATTTCCGTAGGTTATATTATCAACAAAAACGCCGTCCATAACGTCGATATGAAGCCATTCGACCTGAGCGTTTTCGGTGCGGCGGATTTCTTTTTCTATATTTGCAAGATCACCCGCTAGCATTGATGCCGAAATAATAGTTTTCATGCTTTCTCCTGTCCGTTTAAACCTAATTATACAGTATAATGATATATCATAACCGCATTTTCGTCAAGTAAATGCAAAAAATAAATGAAAATTTCCGCAGAATAAACAAAAAAGAGGCATACGCCTCTTTTTTTTGTGTTGATTTTTCTGTGTAACAGATTAACCGTTAAGCCGTTTGTAATAATCATCCGACCTTAACATAGAACGGTACTTTTTCCTTTGTTGCCTGTTTTGCGGCAGGCTGATTGAAATTCATTACCATAAACGGCGCTTTTTCGTCGTTTATATCTTTGAGTACCTTGTCGGTAAAGTCGCTTGCAAAGTCATTGAACTTATCGTCCTCACCCTCGAAATCAACTATTATAAGACGGTTGAGCTGGTTTACCTTGCGCATATTCATAATGTATGCCTTTTTTACGTCCCTGCGTCCGTCAAAGTATGTCATTATAGGCTTTGTTACGGTTTCGGGTACGCCGGTCACTTCATTTATAACGGTAAGCTCACCGTTGTTGAATCTCTTTTGATTGATGTATCGTGCGATAACTTCAGACTGCTGGGGTCCGCAGATTATATTCTCTGTGAAAGGATTGATAACAAAGCCTTTCATTGCACAGTTGGGGGAGGAGAGCATAACTGCAAGATCCTTGTATGTTACAGCAAGCAGGAAGATCTTATCGGTGTCCTGAATGTTCTTGTGTAATGTTTCAACATCTGTGAACACCATAAAGTATCTTTCCTTCTGAGGGTTGGCAAGGCTTGAGAACTGAACCTTTATCTGGTTGTCCTTTTCGCCGTTCATATCGGTTATTGTAACCGGAGCAATGAGCTTTGCGGTCATCAGGTTGTTTATATAGTCTTCCTGATCCTGAGGCGTTGTGTTTGTCTTTTCATCGGAAGCCTTTTTCAGCTTTCTTATTATCTCAAGCAGTTTCGGGTTGGTTATTTTCTTTGTCTGTTCCTGTATTGCGTTGAGCTGTTCCTGTGTCATTGTAATATTCCTTTCCCGAAGGTATAATTATATTTCGTTGCGGTTTTCAAGCGCTCTCTGAAGTGTTACATCATCGGCATATTCCAGTGATGCGCCTGCTGGCAGTCCGTAGGCAAGCCGTGTTACCTTTACGCCGAGCTGCTTTATCATTCGTGAAAGATATGTCGCAGTAGCTTCACCCTCAATGGTAGGACTGGTTGCCATGATCACTTCATCAGCGTCGGACAGTCTTGCCATAAGCTCTTTTATTTTGAGCTGTTCCGGACCTATTCCGTTCATCGGCGACAGCAGACCGTGAAGGACATGATATACTCCGTCAAAGCCGCCGCTGCGTTCTATAGCGGAAACGTCCTTGGGGCTCTCGACAACGCATATCACTCTGTGATCCCTGCGGTCGCTGGAACAGATGTCACACTTGTCCGAACTGCATATGTTCTGGCACTCCTTGCAGATCTTCATACTGCGTCTTGCCGAGAGTATGCCCTCGGCAAACTGCTCAACGTCTTCTTCGGGAGCGTTGAGTATATAGTATGCAAGGCGCTGTGCCGTCTTAAGTCCTATGCCTGGGAGCTTTGCAAATTCCTGCGCCGCCATTATCAGCGGTTGAGAATTATATTCAGCCATTATTAAACAAGTCCCGGAATGTTAACTCCGCCTGTAACCTTTTCCATCTCTGCGGCACTTACTTCTTCGATCTGTGTGATAACAGCGTTTACGCCTGCAACGATAACGTCCTGAAGATCCTCGATAGCGTCCTTGTCAACAACTTCGGGGTTGAGCTTAACCTCCTTGAGCACCTTGGCGCCGCTCATAGTTACTTCGATCATTCCGCCTGCGGCAGAAGCTGTGAAATCTCTTGCTTCAAGTTCAGCCTGTACACGCTCGATGTCTTCCTGCATCTTCTGAGCCTGCTTTATCATGCTGTTCATGTTGCTTGCGCCTCTGTTCTGATATTCCTTGGGTAATCTTGCTTTCATTTTGATTTTTCCTTTCGTATCTTTAAGTCGTCCGACTTAATTTTTTGATTTTTTATATTTTATTTTTACGCCCATCTTTTCCGCTTTTGTAAGGAAGTCGGAAATAGGGTCGTTTTCAGCTGTCTGCGTGTCTGCATTGTCATCGCCGTCAAACACCATTTTCACTTTTCTGCCGAGTACTTCTCCGGCGGTTTTTTCGAGGCGTTCCTTTGAATCGCCCGTTGTCAGAAAATCGTACTGGAATTTCTGATAACCGCTGATATTCACCGTATCCCGACCGAGCGTCACCTGCACCTGTCCCAGTATAGCCTGCAGTATAACGGGAAGCCTGTCAAGTATCTCAGCTATACGGGGATCGGCATTGCCGGTACCCTGTGTTTTCGGCATTTTTGTGCTTTGCTCATATGCTGTCCTTGGCGGAATATCACCCGACTGTACCTGTTCAGCCTGTTGAGCAGGCTCGGCAGGAGCGACGTTTATAGGCGGTTCGTCAAGGTCGAACGGCGGAACATCATCGTTTCCTGTGCTTGCGATATCGTCTGTGCCGCCCGTACCCTCAAACAGCCAATCCGGTTTGTCACCGTTACCGCTTGTCTTGCTTGCCTGTTCCTGCTCTGTCGGAGCAACGCTTGCCTGTGGTTCGTCAAGGTCAAACGGCGGAACGTCTTCGTTTCCTGCGCTTGCGTTATCGTCAGCACCGCCCGTACCCTCAAACAGCCAATCAGGCTTGCCACCGTTGCCGCCTGTCTTGCTTGCCTGTTCCTGCGGAGCGGGAGCAATGCTTGCTTGCGGTTCGTCAAGGTCGAACGGAGGAACATCTTCGTTTCCTGCGCTTGCGTTATCGTCTGCACCGCCCGTACCCTCAAACAGCCAATCTGGTTTGCTGTCGGGAACACTCTGATTTATTTCAGTCTGCTGTATCGGAGCAACCGGTGCTTTCGCTTCTTCCGGTTTATCCGCTACGGTATTTATCTTGTTTTCTATCTTATTTAAGGTATCCGCAATGATATCCTGCGGCTTGTTGCTTACCGTCCGGACAGGCTCTGCGGATCTCGTTATTTCGTTTGTTGTTACGGTACTTCTCGGCTGAATTTTAATTTCGCCGTCGCACAGCTTGTCAAGTCTGTTTTCAAGCTTCTCAAGTCTTAACGACAGAGCAGAGAAGTCGCTGTCAAGTCTTGGCGTACACAGCCTTATAAGGCACATTTCGGCAACCGTCTTGCGCTTTGCCGTTTTCGGTGTTCTTGCAATGCAGTCCTGTAAGATATCCATACAGCGCATTATTTCTCCGAGAGTAAACTCCTTTGCCTGTCTTGCAAGGTCGTTTCTCGTTCCGCTTCCTGCGGGTATAAGCGAGAAGTCGTTGTTTGTTGCAGTCAGCATACACAGGTTTCTGAAGTGTGACAAAAGCTCGTCAAGAAGAAGCATAAGATCCTTCGACTGATTGTGCAGTTCGTCAATTATCTTCAGAGCTTCGGGAGCGTTATGCTCACGGACGCATTCCGCAAGTGCGAACAGATGGTCTGTTCCTGCAATGCCTGCGGTAGTACGGACTGTTTCCTCATCTATATCGTTGCTTACGCTTATGCATTGGTCAAGCAGAGAAACCGCATCTCTCATACCGCCGTCGGACAATCTTGAAATAAGTCTTGCCGCATCCTCGGTTATATTTACGTTTTCTTTTTTTGCTATCTCGCACAGCCGCTTTGTGCTTTCTTCTACGTCAATTCTTGAAAAGCGGAACTGCTGACATCTTGATGCGATAGTCGCAGGCACCTTGTGTATTTCGGTAGTCGCAAGTATGAATATAACGTGCGGCGGCGGTTCTTCTATGGTTTTCAGCAGAGCGTTGAACGCCGACGCAGAGAGCATATGCACCTCGTCTATTATGTATACCTTGTATCTGCACATTGTCGGGGCATACATTACCTCGTCACGCAGCGCCCTTACATCGTCAACGCCGTTGTTTGAGGCTGCGTCCATCTCGATTATATCCGGACAGCCTGCGGCTATCGCCTTACAGCTTTCACATTCTCCGCAGGGGTTGCCGTCAACGGGAGATAAGCAGTTTACCGCCTTTGCCATCAGCTTTGCACAGGTCGTCTTACCCGTTCCTCTCGATCCTGTGAACAGATAAGCGTGAGCGGGTGTGCCGGCCTTTATCTGATTTTTCAGCGTGGTGGTTATATGCTCCTGTGAAATTACTTCGTCAAAGGTGGCAGAACGATACTTACGATAAAGTGCAAGATGCATAAGCTGACCCTCCCGTGACAAAATCAATACATAAAAATAGAACCCATGATTATGAGTGTAAACTTGCTGCGGCACAGGTCATAACTGCTTAATGCTGCTCGGTTCCCCGCCTGACATGGTTCACAGGACTCCCTTGCACAGGGCTTACACCCATAATCACGGGTTCTATTTCTGATACTGTACTATTGTACCATAGTTTAAATAAAAAATCAAGCCTTATTATTCTCAGACTGTAGAAAAAGTCTGTTTTTCCAAAAAAGTGCTTGTTCTCAATCCCTAACCCCAAACCCCTTCCCCGTGGGAAGGGGCTATATTACTGGGGCTACCGCCCCTAGTCCCTGTCGGGGGCTATGCCCCTGCGACCCCATTTCCGATAAACAAGAGGTTTATCGACAGACTGTATTATTCTATTTTTAATTACCGCCTGCAATGAACGCTATCTGCAAAAAAATCACCCGCCGTAAAAGCGGGTGAAAGTAAATCAGATAAAGCAAAATCAGTCAGGAAATATACCAAAAAAAGAAGTGGTTGTCATTATAATCAATCATTATCTGCCTTAAGGACAGCATTCAGCATAACCGTTGCGCCCTCAGTGCAATGCTCGGGGCTTGAATATTCCGGCTCGCAGTGTGAAAGACCGTCCTTCGACTGTACAAATATCATAGTTGTCGGGAGCATATATGCGGCAAACTGCGCGTCGTGACCTGCACCTGAGTGGATATACTGGTGCTTGATACCGCATTCCTCTGCAGACGCCTTTACATAGCTTACCAGCTTCTTATCCCAGTAGACAGTATCACGGTTCCAAGCCTTTTCAACCTTGCAGGTACAGCCTGCCCACGTTTTTTCCTCGCAGGATTTTACGATAGCCAGTACCTTTTCAAGTACCTTGGGATCTTCGTGACGTGAGTCGAACGAGAAGTCGAAGAAGTCGGGTACGCAGGTATGTACGCAGGGGTGGCATACAACCTCGCCCGTTGTGTAAACAAGGTCGCTGTAGCCGAGCTTGTCGATTTCCTCATGCAGATAGCACAGAGCCTGCGATGCGGCAAAGAATGCGTCACGGCGCTTGGGCATCGGGAATGTGCCTGCGTGGGTCGTCTGTCCGTAGAACTTCAGCCTGTAGTTGAACATACCCAGTACACAGTCAACAACGCCTATATCGTTTCCTGCATCTTCAAGGATAGGACCTTGTTCGATGTGAGTTTCAAACATATACATATATCTGTCGGGTGACAGGCGGTACTTCTTGTCGCCCTTGAATCCCGACTTGTCAAGCGCTTCACCGAATGTCGACTTGTTGTCAAGGATGCTCTTAGAATTCATCATATCCTCATACTTGAACTTGCATCTGATATCTTCAGGCAGATAATCGTAACATACGATACCCGAACACATCATAGCAGGCGGATACAGCGAACCCTCCTCGTTTGTCCATATCATAGCGGTGAGAGGATGCTTATGGGGGATGTTCTTCTCGTGTACTGTTTCAAGAACCTCCATAGCCGACATAACACCGAGTATACCGTCATAGTTACCGCCGTTCTTTACCGAGTCGCAGTGGGAAGCCATTACGATACGCTTTGCGCCGGGGTCTGTGCCGGGGAGCGTTGCGTAGATATTCGCAACATCATCTATCTCGATCTCTGCGCCGATAGCCTTCATACGCTTGATGAACTCGTTACGGGCCATAATAGCCTCGGGTGAGAGCGAGTAACGTGTGATACCGCCGTGGCCTGCATCACCGAATTTGCTGAAAGTGGAGATCTTATCCTTCATTCTGTCTAAACTGCATTCATACATTTGTACGTCATCCTTTCCTTTGTAAACAAAACGGCGCAGAACTTTCATCGTCCTGCGCCGTTGCGGTACTTGTTTTTTTTCTTTACCTGTATTGTACTACCGAAAGTCTGAGAGGTCAACCGGTTTTACAGGGTTTTGTGCTATAGCACAAGCACGTTTGTGCAAGTTTAGAAATCATAACTTGCAAAATGCGGTTATAAGATAACGCTGTGATGCGGATTTCCGGTGATTATTTGACGTTATTTTATAATCAAAATGCAAAAAGCTGTCCGTTTGAGACAGCTTTTGCGATGGCTATATAAAATTGGGTGTAGAAATTTCTGAATTATTCTGCGAACATAGGCGTTGAGAGATAACGGTCGCCTGTATCGGGGAGAAGGACAACAATGTTCTTGCCCTTGTTTTCGGGGCGCTTTGCAAGCTGTGAAGCCGCGTAAACTGCCGCACCGGATGAGATGCCGACAAGCAAGCCCTCTTTTCTTGCAAGCGTTCTGCCTGTAGCGAATGCGTCCTCGTTCTCGACTGCGATTATTTCGTCATAAATCTTGGTATCAAGCGTTTCGGGAACAAAGCCTGCGCCGATACCCTGTATCTTATGAGGTCCTGCCACGCCCTTTGAAAGCACGGGCGAGCCTGCGGGTTCAACTGCAACTACCTTTACGTTCGGGTTCTTGCTCTTGAGGTACTTACCGACACCGGAAACCGTACCGCCTGTGCCTACGCCTGCTACGAAGATGTCAACCTTGCCGTCCGTATCTTCCCATATCTCAGGACCGGTTGTGTTGAAGTGTGCGGTGGGGTTGGCGCTGTTTGTGAACTGGCTGGGAATGAAGCCGCCCTCAATCTGCTGTGCAAGCTCCTCTGCCTTTGCGATTGCGCCCTTCATACCCTTTGCACCGTCCGTGAGTACAAGCTCTGCACCGTAAGCCTTGAGCAGATTACGACGTTCAACGCTCATGGTTTCGGGCATTGTGAGGATTATTCTGTAACCCTTTGAAGCGGCTACAGCGGCAAGTCCGATACCTGTGTTACCGCTTGTAGGCTCGATTATAACTGCACCGGGCTTAAGTGCGCCCTTAGCCTCGGCGTCGTCTATCATCGCCTTTGCGATTCTGTCCTTTACGCTTCCTGCTGGGTTGAAGTATTCAAGCTTTGCGTAAATGTTTGCGGGAAGCTCGTTCAGAGCTATGTAGTTGTTGAGCTTTAATATTGGTGTGTTGCCTATAAGGTCTGTGATCTTGTCAAAAGTTCTCATTGTAATTTTCTCCTTTTCGATTCATAATCTGTTATACGCTAAGTTTAATTTTCGCTTGTTATTCTGTAGATATAAAACCGTGTGTTGCATTTACAACAAAAGTATATCTGTCTTACTTTGAAGATGCTGCTAAAATCAACATCGGAAACCGCTGATATATCTTGTCATGTCCTTGTTCATATCCTTACCTCGTTTTCGGTTCGGTTTAATCTCTAAAAGCCTATCGACTTTGTAGGCTTTATTATATCACTGCTTTTGCAATTTGTCAAGAGGGTTTTGAAAATTTTTTTAATTTTTGGGAAAAATGATTTTTGATAAAGCAAGCGGGGGCGGAAGATTGGACGGCAACAAAAAATCCGCCGTTTAAAAAACAGCGGATCCGACATATCTTTACATATTCAGAAAATACTCATGCACTCTTGTATCGCCGTCAAGCTCCGGGTGGAAGGCTGTGACAAGCTGATTTTTCTGTCTTGCGGCTACTATTTTTCCGTCCACCTCCGAGAGAACCTGCACATCGTCATAAGCCTTGTCGATATACGGCGCACGGATAAACGTCATAGGAATTTCTCCTATACCCTCAAACTGAGCTTCGGTATGGAAGCTGCCGAGTTGTCTGCCGTATGCGTTGCGGTTGGCAACGATAGACATTGTCTGAAGGTGCTGTGCGCTGTCGTTTGAGATGGATTTTGCAAGCAGGATAAGACCTGCGCAGGTGCCGTAGACAGGCATACCGTTTTCGATACGGCTCTTTATGCCGTCAAAAAGATCAAGCTCACGGAGCAGTTTTCCCTGCACTGTGCTTTCACCGCCGGGAATTATAAGGCGATCGAAGCTGCGGTCAAGATCCTTTTTCTGACGTATTTCAAAGCTGTCTGCACCGAGCTTCGAGAGTATTTTTTCGTGTTCCGCAAATGCGCCCTGAAGCGCAAGAACTGCTACTGTCATTAGTTGTGTCCTTTCGGCTGAGTTATAAAATAATATGATTTTCTGTGTTTTTTCATATTATTTGAGTAAACAGCAAAATTCCGTGATATATTTCGGGAGGGGCAAGTAAGGCATGGATGCCTTAATTCGCGTGCCAAAAGTTTTGCAGGACGCAAAACCATACAAGCACGCATACACCCTCCCCTACAAATATTCGTATAGATAGAAGGCTTAAAAAGCGGAATGTCCGGATAAACCTGGCAAATTATGTACGCTGTAGTTTTGTTTCATATATCGTATACCCCTGACCGTCCCACTAATCTTAGCTATGTCTTAACCTTTAAAAAGGTCGGAATTTGAGGCGGCACATTGCCGCAAATCGCAATAAGCCCAAATATCGTTTATCCCTGACTGTCCCACTAATCTTAGCTATGTCCCAACCTTTAAAAAGGTCGGAATTTGAGGCGCACATTGCCGCAAATCGCAATAAGCCGGAATATCGTTTATCCCCGACCGTCCCACTAATCTTAGCTATGTCCCAACCTTTAAAAAGGTCGGAATTTGAAGCGGCACATTGCCGCAAAGGTCGGAACAGTCAGCGGCGCCCCGCCGCTTATTTGCCTCGTTCTGCCATGAGGAGAGCGATTTCCTGTTCGTTTATGCCGACCATCGCTTCACCGAGATCCTCCGACAGTTCTGCAATCATCTTAGCGTCAGTGTAGTTTGTAACAGCCTTTACGATAGCGGCGGCTCTCTTTGCGGGGTTGCCTGACTTGAAGATACCGCTTCCTACGAATACGCCCTCAGCACCGAGCTGCATCATCAGAGCGGCATCGGCAGGAGTTGCGACGCCGCCTGCGGCGAAGTTTACAACGGGGAGCTTGCCGTTTTCCGCAACATACTTTACAAGCTCATAGTCGACCTGAAGATCCTTTGCCGCCTGGTAAAGTTCGTCCTTTGACATAGATGTCAGTCTGCGGATCTCCTGCTGCATCATTCTCATATGCCTTACAGCCTGTACAACATCGCCTGTACCGGGTTCGCCCTTTGTTCTTATCATAGAAGCACCCTCTGAGATACGGCGGAGTGCCTCGCCTAAGTCCTTTGCACCGCATACGAAAGGCACATTGAACTTTGTCTTGTCGATGTGGTACTTGTCATCTGCGGGAGAAAGAACCTCGCTCTCGTCTATATAATCTATCTCGATAGCCTCAAGTATCTGCGCTTCGGCGAAATGACCGATACGGCACTTTGCCATAACGGGAATTGTAACTGCGTTCTGAATGCCCTTTATCATAGCAGGGTCGCTCATTCTTGCGACACCGCCAGCGGCTCTTATATCGGCAGGGATACGCTCAAGCGCCATAACTGCGCAAGCGCCTGCCTCCTGAGCTATTCTTGCCTGCTCAGGCGTTGTAACGTCCATTATTACACCGCCCTTTAACATCTGGGCGAGGTTTTTGTTAAGTTCGTATCTTTCGTTTGACATAGTTGAAAACTTCCTTTCCTGTCGGGTAGATTTTTTTCTTTGAACCTATTGTATATCCCAACAGCCCTTGTTGCAATTCAACAGTTTCAACCGAGTTTTCAACATTTTTTGTTTAATGTAGATTCTTTACATAAACTTTACGCTTGATTTTTGTTTATATTTCACAAACACTTTCGTGCGGCAAATTAACAGTAAATTACTGCGCCGTCAAAATAGCAGGAATAATGCCTATGAGAGTTGTCGGTTTTGGTTATTTTGTAGAAAAGATTTTTTGATTATACGCGTATTCGATCGTCCTGCCACAGATATCCGCCGATAACATAATCTCGGCAAAGCAGAAACAAAAAAACGGTGAATTGACAGCGGCAATCTGCCGCCGCAGTCAACACAGCAACTGTTTTCTCAGCCCCTCCAGTATCTTCTTCTCTCTGCGTGACACTTGAACCTGCGTCATTCCAAGTATTTCTGCCGTTCTGCTCTGCGTACATTCCTCGCTGTAACGCAGTATTATAAGCCTGCGGTCAAGCGGCTCAAGACGGGAAACAAGCTGTCGCAGAGCCAGTCTGTCCAGCGCTTTCGGCTGTTCAGGCTCAACAGGCAGGTCAAAAGTTCCTTCGTCGTTTTCCTCATCATCATAATTGCTTAGGGACAGCGGCGGTAATGACGCACCGAGCGCAAGCGACGCTTCTTCGGGCGTTATCCCGAGCTTTTCCGCCAGCACCGAAATATGGGGTTCTTCGCCGTTTTTGATAAGCTCGTCACGCAGCCGGCAAATTTTCAGCGACAGCTCCTTTAATCCCCTGCTCACCTTGATAGTTCCGCCGTCACGGAAAAGCTGCTTGATCTCTCCCATGATCACCGGCACGGCATAGGTTGAGAACTTAAGTCCGCGGCTTTCGTCAAAGTTGTTGCCTGCCTTTACAAGACCGACGCACCCTGCCGAGAACAACTCGTCATATTCGATCCCACGGTCCTTGAATCGGCTTGCTATAGAATGCACCAGAGCAAAATGCTCCGTGATGAAAGAATTGTCCTTGTCGGCGCTCATTTCAGCACCTTTTTATCAAAACGGAATGTAAGGCTAACGGTTGTACCTTTACCTACCTTTGACGATACCTTGACATTGTCGCAACAGCTTTCCATAACCGCAAAGCCAAGTCCGCTCCGCTCAAGCTCCGGCTTTGTTGTAAACAGCGGCTCCATCGCCTTTTTTATGTCCTCTATGCCGCAGCCTTTGTCGGTTATCTTTATGTATACATCTTCTTCTTTTATACGAGCAGTTATATTTATAATGCCGACAGTTTCACATTCCGAATAGGCGTGGACTACACAGTTCGTCACCGCTTCGGACACTGCCGCCTTGACGCTTCCCAGCTCGTCCAGTGTCGGGTCGAGCTGGGAAACAAAAGCGCCGACAGCCGCTCTTGCATAGCTTTCGTTTCGTGACAGGGCAGGGAACGACAGCTTAACATAATTTTCGCACTTCATTTTTATTCCTCCGTTTTCTTACCGCTTATGATCAGCCTTGAAAGTCCCGCAACCTGTAATATCCTGCGGACGGACGGCGAAGGGTTCTTGACTGTGATACCGCCGCCGAGCGATTCCATTACACGCTGTCTGCCAAGTATAAGTCCTATTCCTGAGCTGTCCATAAATGTTACACCCGACATATCCAGAATAAGCATAGTCGGCATAAGATGTTCGAGCTCGGGGTCTATCTGCATCCGTATGCCTGCCGCCTCGCAGTGGTCGAGTTCGCCGCTTATCACAGCGGTGACGCTTCCGTTTCGTTTTATTATTTCAACACTCGTATAAAGCTCCCCTTTCATTGTTATGCTGTATGCTGACAGCTTGTATTTTATACCCCGTACGGTGAAAAACGTGTCGGAACAAGAGAGGGTAATGCTAATGAATGATGAATAATGAATAATGAACAGTGAATAATTGTGGTTGCGCTTTCAGCGCGGATTTTGAATTTTTGGTAGTGCGGAAAAAGAGGTTGTGTTCATTTTAAAATTTAATGTGATATTGTAATCTGTTGAAAGCTCGACTAAGAACTATCACACTTGGCTCCCTTGTGTAAAGGGAGCTGGCACAGTGCGGTACAATATTTTCAGTGTTGCTTCTAAAATCAGGTTAAAGGTATTTGAAACAAAGCCATGTTTTCCGGCACTGTGACTGAGGGATTGTCAGCAGAGGCGGCTGCAAAATCCCCGCTTCAATTTGACAACAGTAATCTACATATGCTATAATAATCTTAATTGTATAAACAAAATGGGGCAGAATGTGCAATGCGCAGTTTACCCTGATATAAAGACAGAAAATACAGGAGTTTTTATGCAGACTAAAACTTTATGCAAATTCTCACGCATACCGCAGATGGTGTGTCATATCGCTTTATCGGCGGCAATTTTCACAGGCATACTTGTTGTGATGGTTTTTGCGCTTGCGCTTATCGCAAACGGAATGATAACACTGCCGTCGGCGGTGATAAGGGCTGTCGGCAAGGGCAGTATATTTGTGTCCGACCTTTCGGCGCTTACAATGCTGTTTTTCGGTGCGGCAAGCCTGCTGTTCGGGCTGGGACTTATACTTCTCAGTACGGCAAGGCTGTGTCCCGCCGCAGCTTCATATGTATACAGACTTTTCTCATCTGACAAAGAATGAAGCTGAAAGACGCTATCCGCTTCCGGCATATGCGTGTGCAGAAGCTGAACACGGTTCAGGTGCTTATACGGGTGTTCTTTTTATCAGGCGCAGTGTGCCTTATTGCGGCGCTGTGTTGTGCGGCGTTCCTCGACAAGGACTACAGGAGTTCGGTAAAGCGCGGTGAAGAGAGCTTTCCGTTTACCGGATTTCTGACAGTGGAAACAACAGATATACCGGTGTACATAACACGGTCTGCCGATGACATGATACACGTTTCGTATGTCAGCGACACCGAGGTTGAGGTATATGACGACGGCGGACGGCTTGTGATAGAACAGGTACCGAGCTTTGTCATTACACTGTATACTGCGGAGCAGTTCAGCTACAGGATAGAAATACAGCTACCGGATAAACCGTTTGAAAGCCTTAACCTTTATTCTGCGTCGACTGATCTGCATTGCTGTGCGGTGAGCGGCTATATGGTGAATATCAGGTGCAAGAGCGGCAGTGCGGAAATAGAGCGGTTGTCCTGCACGGGCACGCTTGATATTGAATGCGACAGCGGCAGGATAGATATGTATATAGATGAATTTTCGGGCGGCAAGCTTGTAAACTCATCGGGAAGCATAGACATCGACTTTGCAGGGGACGCAGATACCGTGATCTCTCCCGGCACTCGGTGCTATATCAACGGGCTTGCCGCAATGAGCGACGGCAGAGCTGCGGAAAGCGACGACCTCGGAATAACCTCGCCCTCAGGCAGAGTAAGAATAAATACAAAAGTAAAACGATAAATTTAAGGCGGCAGTGCCGCAATATGAAAGGATAAGTCTTATGAATAACGTAAAACAGACATTCACCATCACCATTCCCTCAAAGACAGGCTATATGGATCTTACCGAGGATGTCATGGAGTGCGTACGCAGATCCAATATCAGAAACGGCATTATTTCAATTTCTTCTATGCACACCACGGCGTCGGTGTTTACAGCGACAAATGATCCCGAGGCGCTGAACGGATATCTCAAATACTATGAAAAAGTATCTACTCTTGCGGAAGAGCCGCTCAGAGCGGCTATCTGCCATCAGCTTGCAGGCGGCTCTGTCGTTGCGGCTATCTGCGACAGCGAGATTTCGCTCGGACTGTCCCAGTACATAATATATATGGATTTCGACGGAGAACGTGAAAAGACGGTAGAGATAAATATAGTCGGAGAATAAAATGATTTCAGTAGTAATACCTGCGTACAACGAGCAGGAAAATATACCCGCCGCCGCCGAAAGGCTTGGCGGCATATTAGCGCCGCTCGATGACTATGAGTTGATTTTCGTGGACGATGGTTCAAAGGACGGCACATGGGAGCTTGTAAAACAGCTCGGAGAAACGGACGAGCATATAAGAGGGCTTCATTTTTCAAGGAATTTCGGTAAGGAGGGCGCTATCTTTGCAGGGCTGAAAGCCGCTGACGGCGACTGCGTTGCGGTGATAGACTGCGATCTGCAGCACCCGCCGGAGCTTCTTGAAACGATGTACACCGCATGGAAGAGCGGTGCGGAGGTAGTCGAAGCCATAAAAGCGTCAAGGGGTAAGGAGGGCATAGTATACAAGCTTTTTGCAAAGACCTTTTACCGTATGATGAAGAACAGCTCAAACATTGAGCTTGACGGCGCAAGCGACTATAAGCTTATGGACCGCAAGGTAGTCAATGCGCTTAACGAAATGCCCGAAAGGCTGACATTCTTCCGTGCGCTTTCAAGCTGGGTGGGCTTCAGGACTGAGCGTGTCGAATTTGACGTTGCACCGAGAAATGCCGGCAAAACCAAGTGGTCGTTCAGAAAGCTGTTCAAGTACGCTTTAAGCTCGATAACCAGCTTTACAAATGTGCCTATGCACATTATCACCTGGTCGGGTATATTATTCTTTATATTCGCTGTGATACTGGCAGTGCAGACTATAGTCAACTTCTGCAAGGGGACGGCGGCGGACGGTTTTTCGACCGTTATACTCCTGCTGCTGATAATAGGCAGTATACTTATGCTCGGTATCGGAATTATCGGATATTACCTGAGCAAGATATACGAAGAGATAAAACAGCGCCCGAGATATATAGTAAGTGAAGAGTCGGGACACAGACAAAAATGTGAGGACGAAAAATAATGGCTTCTTTCAGAGAAAAAATGTTGTCTTTCAGGCATCTGTGCTATAGAAACGGTTATCTGTTTGCGGCATTTCTTATCCCTGTGATACTTATGGGTATAGCGTATGTGACGTTCGATATATACCCGTTCGGTGAAAGGTCGGTGCTGTCGCTTGACCTTAACGCACAGTATGTTTTCTATTTTGACTATGTGCATGACGTAATAGGCAACGGCGAAAGCCTGATGTACTCGTGGAGCAGAAACCTGTCGGGCGAGTTTATGGGCATAATCGGCTACTACCTTGCAAGCCCGTTCAATATACTTGTGTGGATATTCCCGCGCAGTATGATAACCGAGGGTCTGCTCACAATGATGCTCGCAAAGTTCGGTGCGTGCGGCGTAACCTTTGCGCTGTTTGCGCATAAGTCGCAGAAGCTGTCAAAGGCCACTGCGGCTGTGTTTGCGCCGATGTATGCCATGTGTGCGTATATGGTGGTACAGACCATGAATCCGATGTGGCTTGACTGCGTTATTGCACTTCCGCTTATCTGCTGGGGTATCGATTCACTGATAAAGGAAAACAGGTTCAGACTGCTTGTACTTTCGTTGGTATATGCGTTTGTAACAAACTTCTACATAGGCTTTATGGCGGCGATATTCTCGTTGCTGTACTTTATCTGCCGTTATTTCTCACTTGAAACATATACAGGAAACACCGGCGGTAAAATAGTCAAGAGATTTATAATCAAGGGTGAGTATTTCGCACTGTCAGGCATATTGGCGGCTATGATGAGCGCATTTATGATACTGCCCGTTTACAACTCATTACAGAACGGAAAGTTCAGCTTCACCGAGCCGGATTATTCGCTTGTTAATAATTTTGACCTTATAGATATAGCAAGAAAGCTGTTCCCGAATACTTATGACACGGTGAGAATGGAGGGACTGCCGTTTATATTCTGCGGCTCGCTGGCTTTAGTGCTTGCGGCGGGATTTTTCTGCTGTAAGGCATATGGCTTTAAGAAAAAGCTTGCGGCAGGCGCACTTATCGGTCTGCTTGTAGTAAGTATGTATATCCGTCCGGTTGATATGATATGGCACGGCGGACAGATGCCGAACTGGCTGCCTTACAGATACTCGTTTATGCTGTCGTTTGTGATAGTGGCGCTTGCGGCGCATTGCTTTGAACAGCTGAAAGAGGTCAGGGCAAGGACGATAGGTGCAATTACGCTGAGTTATATTGCTCTTATAATATACATTGAGGCGCAGGATACATTCATCACGACGCTCGGCAGTGAGGGCAGAGAGGTATTTGACGGCATAACAGTTGCGCTCCCTGCCATAGTATTCATGGCGGTTGCGGGAATTACCGTATTTGCGGTAAGGCATTACGGCGGTGGAAAAAACGTATCAAAGACAGGCGTTATCCTTGTGACAGCGGTGATATGTGCGGAGCTTTGCTTCAACACCACAAACACGCTTACAAAGATGCACCAGGATATAACATTCTCGACAAGGGACAGCTACTTAAGCGTTATACTTCCTTTGCGTGAAAAGGTGGAAGAAATAAAGGAGCAGGACGATGGTTTCTACAGGATAGAAAAGAACTTCTTCCGCTCGGTAAACGACCCGATGGCGGTAAATATGTACGGACTGTCGCATTCAAGCAGTACGCTGAATGCAAGGGCTATAGATATGCTGGGGTATTTCGGTTTTACGTCAAACGGACACTATTCGAGATTTTCGGGCAACACTCCGCTGACAAGCGATATCTTCGGTGTGAAATATATCCTCGATTGTGCAGGCGAATCCACAGCCAACATAAAAACCGCAGATGATATAACCGTCACGGAAAACAAGGACGCTCTGCCGATAGGCTATCTTGTAAACAGCAAGGTATCCTCGCTTGAGCTGTCAAAGTATGATGTATTTGACAATCAGAATAAACTGCTTAACGCTATGACGGGCGGAAACAGGGAGTTCTTCACTGTATTCTCCGCAGACGGCGAGCCTTATGTTGAAAACTGCAAGAAAGGCTCGTTTGAAAATCAGCATATAGGCTTTACGGATGTAACGGGCGAAGCAAGCGTAACATATACGATAACTGCGCCAAAGAGCGGAGAGATCTATATGTTCATACCGACCGACTATCAGCGTGAAGCGTCACTCTATGTAAACGGAACGTACAAGGGTATATGCTTTGAAAGCGACAACCATAATATAAAGGATCTCGGCAGATTTGAAAAGGGCGAGGAAGTAACGGTAAAGCTCGCACTGAAAAAGAGCGACCTTTACTTCAGAGAGCCGCAGTTCGCAGTATATAATGAGGAAGCGGAAACATCGGCAATAGCTCAGATGTGGGAAAAGAACGCCGATACAAAGGTCGAAAAGGTAAGCCAGACCGACATACGCTTTACGGTAAACGCAAAGAGCAATGATATACTGTTTACCACTATCCCTGCCGAAAAGGGCTGGACGGTATACGTTGACGGCGTAAAAACGGATTATGATACCGCACTGAATGACGCTCTGATGACAGTAAAGCTGTCGGAGGGCGAACACGTTGTAGAGTTCAGATTCTTTGCGGCAGGACTTGGCACGGGGCTTATAGTGACGGTTATCGGTATAGCAATATTTGTCGGATTGATACTGGTGCTCAAAAAAATAAAGAAGCCTGTAAAACTGACAAAGGCTGTAAATGAAGCCGCAGATATTGACAACAGCGAAACTGATGATATAATAGAAAACGACATATCCGAAGAATCGGAGGACAAAGAATGATACTTGCAGTAGATGTCGGCAATACTAACATAGTATTCGGCGGTTTTGACAATAACGGTGAACTGAGCTTTATATCCAGGCTCAACACGCAGGTTTCCAGAATGGAAGATCAGTATGCGATAAAGCTGAAGGATATATTATCCCTTTACGGCTTTGAAAATGCGGCTGTAACAGGCTGTATCATTTCCTCTGTCGTATCGCCGATAACTCCCATACTCGAAAAAGGAATAGAAAAGCTCTGTAACGTAAAACCTATTATCGTTTCCCCCGGTATAAAAACAGGACTTAATATAAAGATTGACGATCCGTCCGTACTCGGCAGCGACCTTGTATGCGGCGGTGTAGCGGCAAAGAGTAAATATCCTATGCCGTGCATATTCATAGATGTCGGCACCTGCCTTAAGATATTCGCACTCGACAGGAGCGGTGCGATTCTCGGCGGCGCAATAGCGCCCGGACCGAGATTATCATTCGAGGCATTGTCCGGCAAAACCGCATCTCTTCCTCTTATCGGCGCTGATTCTGTCAAAAAGATGATAGGCACAAACAGCCCCGACAGTATGAGAGCCGGCGTCATCGGCGGTATCGCCTGCATGATAGACGGCATGATAGAGCGATACGAAGAAGAGCTCGGCGAAAAGGCGACAATAGTCGCAACGGGAGGCTATGCAAGCCTTATAGCTCCGCTTTGCAGACGTGAGCTTATTGTCGATCCCGATCTTGTATTAGAGGGTCTGCATATTATCTACAAGAAAAATCAGAAGAAGTAAGCGGCATTGTGGACGGAACCGACAGATGCTATTTCTGCGGTTACCGGCTGTGAACGTTTTCTGAACGGCGGATGATATGTAAAATATACAACCCTGCGAGGTACCTGCTGACAACAGGACTTCAGCAAAGGAGATTTTTATGTCAAACACAAACAACACACTTGCATCTACAAAAAACAAAACTGTGATGCTCACAACAATGGGACTGCTGACGGCAATAGTAGTTGTATTACAGGCTATGGCTATAGCGATCCGTTTCGGCGTATTCAACATTACGCTTGTACTCGTTCCGATAGTAGTCGGTGCGGCTCTTTATGGCTGGAAGGCGGGCGCATGGCTCGGCTTTGTATTCGGCGTTGTCGTACTGTTTACAGACGCGGGTGCTTTTCTTGCTATCAACATTCCCGGTACGATAATTACCGTGCTTCTGAAAGGAACTCTTGCAGGTGCTGCCGCAGGATTTATCTACAGTCTGTTTAGCCGCAAGAACGATATACTCGGAGTAATAGGCGCGGGTATTGTTTCACCGATAGTAAATACGGGTATTTTCCTTTTAGGCTGCCTTGTGTTCTTTTATGACACTATTGCACAGTGGGCAGCAGGTGCCGGCTTTGAAAATGTCGGTGCATATATGGTGACCGCATTCGTGGGACTTAACTTTGTTGTAGAGCTTGCAATAAATCTGGTACTCAGCTCGGCTATCGTGCTGATACTTAAGGTTGCTAAAAAGCGTATATTAAATTAAAAAACGAAGGGCGAAAAAATGGACAACAATTATTTAGCCGAGCTTCTGTTCGGTGACATCAAGACAACACCTGAGGATATGTTTGCAAAATATCCCGCAAGAACGCTTCCCGACAAGGCGGCTGTGACAAGATTCGCACCCAGCCCCACAGGCTTTATGCACATAGGCGGTCTGTATGCCGCACTTATTTCAATGTGTATGGCAAGACAGTCGGACGGTGTATTCTACCTGCGTCTTGAGGATACCGACAAAAAGCGTGAGATTGAACACGGAGCAGACGAGATAATCACATCTCTTGCACAGTACGGCGTATGCTTTGACGAGGGTGCGGCGGCAGACGGCGAACCCGAAAAGGGCAGCTACGGACCGTACAGACAGAGTATGAGAAAAGAGATATATCAGACCTTTGCAAAGGATCTTGTTAAGCGTGGCCTTGCATATCCGTGCTTCTGCTCGGCGGAGGAGCTTGACGAAATAAGAAAGGCACAGGAGGCCGAAAAAGCCGATATGGGCTATTACGGCAGCTATGCGAAGTGCAGAAATCTGTCCATTGAAGAAATAGAAGCCAATATAAAGGCGGGCAAGGAGTACGTTCTGCGTTTACGCTCAGACGGCAACGCAGAAAACAAGATAACCTGCCGTGACCTTATAAGAGGCAATATCGAAATGCCCGAAAACATAATGGACGTTGTGCTTTTAAAGTCGGACGGTATCCCTACATACCACTTTGCACACGTTGTAGACGATTTTCTGATGGGTACTACCCACGTTATAAGAGGCGATGAGTGGATAAGTTCATATCCTCTGCACGAACAGCTTTTCAGAGCAAGCGGCCTTAAAATGCCGAAGTATGCTCATATTGCCCCGATAATGAAGTTGGACGGCGGCGAGAATAAAAAGAGAAAGCTCAGCAAGAGAAAAGACCCCGAAGCCAGCGTTTCGTTCTATTCAAAAGCCGGTTTCCCTGTTCAGTCGGTGCTTGAATACCTTATGACTATCGCAAACTCAAACTATGAGGAGTGGAGAATGAAGAACCCCGATGCAGATATGTCGGAGTTTAAGTTCAAGCTTGAAAAGATGCCCGTCAGCGGCGCACTGTTCGATATGGATAAGCTGGCAAGCGTAAGCCGTGACGTTATCTCGAAGATGAGCGAGGAAACGCTCTTTGACGAGATAAGCGTATGGGCAAAGGATAACGATGAAAAGCTGAACGCTTATATCACAGCTTCCCCCGAAAAGTTCAGGGAGAGCATAAAGCTGTGGAAATATAACGGCAAGAAGGTCCGTAAGGATATTGCTAAGTGGAGCGATCTGTCGGAGATGTTCCCGTATCTTTACGGTGACGGCGTGGACGGCTATGAGTTTGACGAAAAGCTGACTGCCGACGAGCGCAAGGAATTTTTATCGGCATATATTTCGGCTTATGACCACAAGGTTGACAGCAGTGCCTGGTTTGACGGTGTAAAGGCAGTCGGCGAGCCTTTAGGCTTCTGCCCCAACATCAAGGAATACAAGGCAAATCCCGACGCTTACAAAGGCTCGGTTGCCGATGCCTGCGGAATACTCAGAGTAGCGATAACCGGCAGAAAAAATTCCCCCGACCTGTATACTATAATGCAGATGCTCGGTGAAGAAGAAACACTTAAGCGCTTAAAAGCGGCAATGGCTGACTGATAACAAATAACTGAACAAAAAGCAAACCGCCAACGGTAACTGACCGTTGGCGGTTATTGCTTTGATGGTATTACAGCTTTATATTGGCTGTATTTATTCTGTTTATTGCTCTCTTGAGCTTGTACTCGGCAATATCAAGAGCACGCTGATCGTCCTTGTACTGCTTCATACGCTCTTCTGCAAGAGCCTTTGCCTTTTCGGCACGCTCGACATCTATCTCGTCTGCCCATTCAAACGACTGGGCAAGTATTGATGTCTGATCCTTTGTGACCTCGACTATACCCGAAGAAACTGCGCCTATGCGTACAGCTCCGTCAATGCGTATCTTTGCCTGTCCTATTGTCAGCGCCGCAACATATGGCTCGTGCTTTGCAAGTATGCCCTTGTCACCGACGGTAGTACGGACGATAACGCTTTCAGCCATACCGTCATATACTACTCCCTCCGGGGTAAGGATCTTCAGTTTGAATTCTGTCATATCATCTTTCCTTTCCGCGGGAGTTATAAGAACAATACCAAATCTTCAAAATTTTCATCGGCGATGTTCGCAAGTGCGGAATAACTGCCGTTTGCGTAAGAAACGGAATAGTCTTTTGTAAAATACGATATTTTACTTACGCTGCCGTTTTTAACGCTTATTGTAACGATAAAATGTTCATCTGCGGGCACGGCGGCTTTCTGTCTTACCATATCAGCGGTAAGGCTGTCGCCGTTTTCGTTGTACAGTGAAAGTGCGACGCTTTCAAGCGCTTTTGCTTTTCTCTGCACGTCCGAAACCGTTTCACTGCTTGCAATAGCACCCGTAACATCGTTTCCGGGCTTTGTTGAAGCAGACGGTGCGGGTGATACATCTGTGCGCTTTTTTGTAGTTACAATGACCGACGATTCCTGCGCCGTTGTTTCAGGGGTCGGCAGAGGGGTCAGAATATCATCGTCCTTTACAGGTCCGCTTGCTATAAACGGCAGACCTGCTATAAGCAGTGCCAGTAAAAGAGCGGTTATCGTTACCGGGCTGAAATAACCCTTGTTATTACGCCTTCTCATTCTTAGCCTTTTCAACAGCTTCGTCGATAGTGCCGACGAACAGGAATGCCGACTCGGGAAGATCGTCGTGTTTACCCTCGATGATCTCCTTGAAACCTCTTATCGTTTCCTTGAGCGGAACATACTTACCCTTCATACCCGTAAACTGTTCTGCAACGGAGAACGGCTGAGATAAGAAACGCTGAATCTTTCTTGCTCTTGATACGGTCAGCTTGTCGTTGTCGTCAAGCTCGTCCATACCGAGAATAGCGATAATATCCTGTAACTCGTTATAACGCTGGAGTATCGACTGTACCTGTCTTGCAACCTCGTAATGCTCCTCGCCGACTATCTCGGGAGTGAGTATTCTTGATGTACTGTCAAGAGGGTCAACAGCGGGGAAGATACCCATTGATGAAATGTTTCTTGAAAGTACCGTTGTAGCGTCAAGGTGTGCGAATGTTGTAGCAGGCGCAGGGTCGGTAAGGTCGTCCGCAGGGACGTAAACCGCCTGTACCGATGTGATCGAGCCCTTCTTTGTAGAAGTGATACGCTCCTGCAAAGCACCCATTTCGGTCGCCAGCGTAGGCTGATAACCAACGGCTGAGGGCATACGTCCGAGAAGGGCGGAAACCTCAGAGCCTGCCTGTGTGAATCTGAATATATTGTCTATGAAGAGCAGTACGTCCTGACCTTCTTTGTCACGGAAGTACTCAGCCATCGTAAGACCTGAGAGGGCTACTCTCATTCTTGCTCCGGGTGGCTCGTTCATCTGACCGTAAACAAGCGTTGTCTTTTCGATAACGCCGGACTCGGTCATTTCGTTGTAAAGGTCGTTACCCTCACGGGTACGTTCACCGACACCTGTGAATACCGAAAGACCGCCGTGCTGTTTAGCGATGTTGTTGATAAGCTCCATAATAAGTACGGTCTTACCGACACCGGCACCGCCGAACAGACCTATCTTACCGCCCTTGAGGTAAGGTGCGATAAGGTCTACGACCTTGATACCCGTTTCAAGTACCTGTGTTGAACCCTCCTGCTCCTCGAATGACGGAGCGGGACGGTGGATTTCCCATTTTTCTTCTGTTTCAGGCTGGGGCTTGTTATCAACAGCCTCACCGAGCAGATTGAATATTCTTCCGAGGGTCTGTCTGCCTACGGGAACCTTTATTGATGCGCCCGTATCTACTGCCGGAAGTCCTCTTACAAGTCCGTCCGTACTGCCCATAGCAATGCAGCGTACCGTATCGTCGCCGATATGCTGTGCTACTTCTACGGTCAGCTTTTTGCCCTCGTGTTCTATCTCTATGGCGTTAAGCAGGTTAGGCAGATGCTCCGGGGGGAACTTTATATCAAGTACCGCACCGATAATCTGCACAACCGTGCCGATATTCTGTGGCATAGATCAGTCCTGTCCTTTCTTATTAATTCAGCGCATTAGCACCCGATACGATCTCGTTGAGCTCATTCGTGATCTTTTCCTGTCTTGCACGGTTGTACATAAGTGACAGGCTTGCGATCATTTCCTCCGCATTGTCCGTTGCGTTTTCCATAGCTGTTCTTCTTGCGCCCAGCTCCGATGCGTAGCTTTCGTTTACCGCACACATGATAAGGCTCGTTATGAGCTTTGGTATCACACGGTTGAAAACCGCTTCAGGACTTGGGTCATAGGTAGTGCCTGCCTTGTTTTCGGGTACTGCCTTGCCTGTCGGAGCGTCTATGGGGAGAACGGGCATACGGGTAGGGGTCTGTACAAGAGGAGATACGAACTGCGTAAAGAACAGCTCTATCTCATCGACCTCTCCCTTTGTGAAAAGATCTGTCGCTATCTGCGCTATATCGGCAGCGTCTGCCGTTTTGATATGCTCCGCAATGCCGGGGAACTGCGCCACTACGTCATATTCGTGCTTTGTAAAGAACTCCGCAGACTTCTTGCCGACAGCTATTATCTTAGGCATATATTCATTGCCGTGAGTCTGCTGTACCAGCTTCAGTATATTGGAGTTGTAACCGCCTGCAAGACCTCTGTCGCCCGCAATTACAATGAACAGACGGTTCTTTACCTCTCTGTGTCTTGTATATACGGTGCTTAAGTTCTCCGTTTCGCCTGCAATGCGGCACATTAGGGAATACTGTGCATCAAAGAACGGACGTGCGTCTTCGGCACGGAGCTTTGCCTTTCTGAGTTTGGAAGAAGCAACAAGCTCCATAGCCTTCGTTATCTGCATAGTGGACTCAACGCTTTTTACTCTGCGCTTGATGTCCTTCATATTTCCCGAAGCCATGCAAAGCCTCCTTTATCGGATATTATCACTGTCGATATAAGTCGTCTTTTTATAGAACAGCTCTAAAACCGTGAGCGCAAGGGTGAGTGCGGATATGCTTAAAGCAACGATGCTCAGTACAAGTGATGCCTTTTTCATAACTATTCTTCCTTTCGCTTGATTCTTATATCTTAGTCTTAAACGTACTTCTCCGAGAAATCCTTAAGAGCCGCCTTCAGCTTTTCTTCGTTATCGGGAGTGAGTACCTTTTCTTCTCTTATGCTTGCTGTAATATCGGGGTGAGCTTCTTCCATGTGCTTGTACAGGTCACGCTCAAAGTCGCCGACCTTTTCAAGCGGAATGTCCTTAAGATAGTTGTTGATTACGGCATAGATGATTATGACCTGATTTTCAACAGCTACAGGAGAGTTCTGTCCCTGCTTTAATATCTCAACGATACGCTCGCCCTTTGCAAGACGTTCCTTTGTATCCTTATCAAGATCCGAGCCGAACTGCGAGAAGCTCTGCAGCTCTCTGAACTGCGAATATTCGAGCTTCAGAGTACCGGATACCTTCTTCATAGCCTTTATCTGAGCGTTACCGCCGACACGGGATACCGAGATACCGGGGTTAACCGCAGGTCTTACACCTGAGTGGAACAGCTCTGTTTCAAGGAATATCTGACCGTCGGTTATCGAAATAACGTTGGTCGGGATATATGCAGAAACGTCGCCTGCCTGTGTTTCGATTATAGGCAGTGCGGTGAGCGAACCGCCGCCGTAGTCCTCGTTTAAGTTAGCAGCTCTTTCGAGCAGTCTTGAATGAAGATAGAATACGTCGCCGGGGTAAGCCTCACGTCCGGGCGGACGCTTGAGGAGCAGAGAAAGTGCTCTGTAAGCTACAGCGTGCTTGGACAGGTCATCATATATTATGAGTGCGTCCTTGCCCTTTTCCATGAAGTATTCACCCATGGTGCATCCCGAATAGGGAGCAATGTACTGTAAGGGCGCAAGCTCACTTGCGGTAGCGGAAACTACTATTGTGTAGTCCATAGCGCCTGCGGCGGTGAGCTGTTCAACTACGTTTGCAACCGTAGAAGCCTTCTGACCTATAGCAACGTATATACAAATTACGTCTGTTTTCTTCTGATTTATGATCGTATCAATCGCAATGGCGGTCTTACCTGTCTGTCTGTCACCGATAATCAGCTCACGCTGACCTCTTCCTATCGGTATCATGGAGTCGATAGCCTTGATACCTGTCTGAAGCGGAACGTTAACAGATTTTCTCGTAATGATACCTGGTGCGATCTTCTCGATCGGGCGTGTTTCCTTTGCGAGTATAGCGCCCTTGCCGTCGATAGGCTGTCCCAGTGCGTTTACTACTCGTCCGAGCAGTTCCTCGCCTACGGGTACAGATACGACAGAGCCTGTACGCTTTACTGTATCGCCCTCTTTGATCTCGGCATCTGAGCCCAGCATAACCGCACCGACAAAGTCCTGCTCTAAGTTGAGCGCCATGCAGCGAACGCCGTTCTCAAATTCCAGCAGCTCGTTCATCATACACTTTTCAAGTCCGTGTATACGAACAATACCGTCACCTACAGTTACAACAGTACCTGTATCTTCAAGACGGATTTTTGAGCCGTAGTCCTTGATCCGGGATTTAATTATGCCTGTTATTTCATCCGGGCGTAAATCCATTGGAGGTTCTTCCTTTCGTATTTTTTTACCGTCTGACGATTTTTATGTCAGTCGATAGTTCCGGCAATATCAGCCTTAAGCTGTTCGAGCCTTGCCTTGACGCTTCCGTCGATAGTCGTATTGCCGTAGCTGATAACAACGCCGCCGATGAGCTTATTATCGGTTTTCAGCGTCATATTAACGGTCTTACCCGTAATCTCAGCCATTTTTGCTCTGATCTTTTCAGCCGCCGTATCCGAAAGAGGCATCGCAGAGGTTACAGTAACATCCGCTATACCGAGCTTTTCGTTATACAGCCCTGTGAAGTATGCCAGTATCCGCTCAAAGTCGGGCAGCCTGTCGTTTTCGGTAAGAATGCACAGAAAGTTCACTACAAACTTATGCACCTTTCCGTCAAAGACCTCTTTTACAAGTGCCGTCTTTTCTTCGATCGGGATTGTAGGAGTACGCAGCAGCTTTATAAAGTCCGGCTCGGCGGCAAATACCTCCGAAACGCCTTTAAGCTGTCCGAGAATGTCGGGCAGAGCCTTTTCATCCTCTTCGGTAACAAGAGAGAACAATGCGTCGCCGTATGTCTTGTCAACAGCAGCCATTTCAGTTCTCCTTTCCTATCTGCGACAGAACAGAGTCGATTATCTTCTCGTTGTCCTGTGCGTTTATCTCCTTCTCGGCAACCTTTGAAGCCGCCATAACTACCATATCGGAAATTTCTTCCTTTATCTCGTTTACCGCACGCTTCTTTTCACGCTCGATAGATTCTTCCGCACGCTGTTTCATAGAAGCGGCTTCTTCATTAGCGGCAGAGATGATCTCGTCCTCTCTTGCCTGTGCCTTCTTTGTAGCGTCGGCTACAATGCGGGCTGCCTCTTCCTTTGAGGTTTCAAGGCGATGCTCGTAGTCTGCCTTTACTGCGGCGGCTTCTTCCTTCGCCTTCTGTGCGTCGTCCATATCCTTGTTTACTGTCTTTGCACGCTCGTCAAGAATCTTGCAGACGGGCTTGTGCAGAAAGAAGAAATAAAGCAGAACGATGATGAGCGTGTTGATCAGAGTGAAGACTATAGTGTTAAGATCTATGCTGACCAGAGAAAACTTTGCCTGCTCGGCGGCTTCCTCGGCTATTTTCAGCATATCCGTCATTTCACTTCAATCCTTTCGTGTTGTAGTCTGCCAGAGATTAAAGCTGGCTGATGAAGGGGTTTGCGAACATCAGCAGCAGAGCGATAACGAGTGAGTAAAGACCTGTGGTTTCCGCAAGAGCGTCACCGATGATCATTGTTCTCGTGATTGCGCCCGAAGCCTCGGGCTGTCTGCCGATTGCTTCAACAGCCTTACCGCCGCAGAAGCCTTCACCGATACCGGGGCCAAGACCTGCGATCATAGCAAGACCTGCACCTATTGCAGATGCGCCCAGTACGATTGCCTGTGATAAGTTTTCCATATCAAAGTCCTCCGTCATTTTATTCTACCTGTCGGTAGATTATTGTTATTTATTACACCACAGTTTCCTGTGGGGGTAAACATATAAAATTATAATTTGTGGAAAATCCTGCTTTTATAAAAAATAGAGCAAATTTTCTATCCCTACCCCCAACCCCCTTCCCCCGGGAAAGGGGCTATTAGCTGGGGCTACCGCCCCTAGTCCCTGTCGGGGGCTTCGCCCCTGCGACCCCATTTTTAGTTATCATAGAGGTTTTACAATAGAATACATATTAATTTAGTCATCTCCGCATTCTGCCATTGAAACGTAAGCCATTGTCAGTGTGCAGAAGATATAAGCCTGAATGAATGCCGAGAACAGGTCAAAGTACAGCGAGCATACAGCCGGTATACCGATAGACGCAAGGCCGTTTGCTACCTGTCCTAAAGCAAAGTAGATAAGTCCTCCGATTACAGAGCCTGCAAGGATATTTGCAAAGTGACGCAGTGTCTGTGAAACGGGGTTTGCTATATCACCGATTATATTGAACGGGAGCATAAAAGGCATAGGCTCGATGAAGCCCTTGAGATAGCCCTTGATACCGCCTGTTTTCAGCTTGTTCCTGAGTGTCAGAACGAATGTCGTGATGCCCCATGCGGCTATTACGGACAGATCCGATGTCGGACATCTGAAGCCGAAAAGACCCATAAGGCTCGAAAGAATCGAGAAGCAGAAAAGTCCGCCTATATAGGGGGTATATTTTCTGTATTTTTCGCCCATGGTGTCACGCACCATATTGTTGAAGAAGTTTACAAGATACTCAGCCGCCATCTGTCTGCGTGAGGTCGATCTCACCTTGAGGTTTCTGCCGAGTATGAAGAATACAATGCCGAGTACCAGCATTACTATCCACTGTACAACGATGCTCTCGCTGATTACTACGTTGTAGCTTCCTATATCAAAGCTGATTGATTTAAGCGGTCCTTCGACGGAGAATTCCGCCATAGGTTTTATAAGGTCTGTCATTTTCTAATGCTCCTCCCTTATTTTTACGGGTCGTTCCCGTAATGAATATTTTATATTTTTATATAAATTTAATGTTAAGTCAGCGATTGTAAATTTGCTGTCAGAAATCGCTTTTTTCCTTGAACGCCGTCACGGTATATGCAATTTTCGGCACGAACAGCGGAAGCACGGCTGTGACGGGATTGATAATTTTAGAGAACATCAGCACGCCGAGAATTATAAACGTGCCGATATACCTTGCTCCGTAGCTGCCGTTCATAGCGAGCTTTGCGGATTTCTCGGTCAGAGTTATCGCTTTTTCCGCACTGATCGCCATAAGCGCAAAGTTAAGAGCGGAAACCGCAGTTCCTGCTGCCGCACCCGTAAGCAGTGTATAGTCGCCTATTCCCGAAATCATCAGGATAACGCTGACTATTCCAAGCAATATAAGCGCACCGATATAATACGGCAGCAGCGCCATACATTCCTTGAATGAGGTCGTTTCGGTAATTTTCTTTTTCATATTTACAGCTTCCTGTCACGGCGGTCATCGTCGTAATAGTCATTGTCACGGCGGTCCGAAAGGTATTTATAGGTTTTCTTATCGTCCTTTCCGCCGTACATTTTTATAAGGTTCTTAAGATAAGTTCCCACTCCCGAGATCATCGTGATTATTCCTGCAAATACCAGCAGGATCATCACCCACGACGGCAGAGAGAATTTATTTACCAGTACACTGCCGCCCCAGATAAATATCAGCAGGGGAGTGATTACCAGAAAGCCTATCTGACTTACGACAGCATAGACTTTAAGAGGGTTGTCCTTTTTGTTCATTTATCAGTAAACCAGCTTCTGAAGCCGCCACTCGCCGTTCACCTTGAGCATATTGGCAGTGACTTTCTTTGTGTTACTGTCGTCTGAACCGGATGATGCGTTTTCAGCGGAGGATGTTTCTTCCGCCGGGTTCAGCTCAACTATTATATCACACTCTGTATTTGACTTGGGGTGAAGGGTAAATTTTGCGTTTGACCAGGTGTAGTCATAGGCGATAGCCTTGAATCTGCCGTTTTCGTCAACCATGCTTACGTCAAGACCGATACCCTTGTTGCCGTCATCGTCTGTTTCCTCGGCGTATACAGCGACATTGTCACCGTTTATGTTTGTGAGGATACGCTTTGCCTCTTTTTCAACGAATGTTGAGTTTACAACAGCCTCTACATCGGAAATTGTTTTGTAATTGTCACTCTTTACGGTATAATATCCGTCCTCGGGAACGTTGTTATACGGTTCAGCCTGGTGGGGAAGGCCATACTGGAGATAAATTCTGAATACCTCGCAGTTGTTCTTGATAAGAGTTACCGCATTCATATTCATTTCTTCGTTTACCTCGTCTGAGGGAACGTAATTATACTGATTATCCTGTATCTGCTGCTGTGAGGTCTGGTACAGCAGGAATAAAGTTGTTGCGATTGCAAGGACAGCCACAACGATTGTGGCGATTGTAGCCGCTGTGTTTTTCTTACTCATGGACACCTCCGTAAAAGTGGTTTATACTACATTATACAACTTAGCGTCAAAAATTTCAAGCGGTTTCACAGGATTTTCGGATTACAAGGTTTAACTGTGAAGCAATGTTAAATATTAACAAGTGTTAACTTGAGCCCCTTTTATTTTGAATTCGGCTTTCTGCCTGTAAGGAACGAAACGCTTCTTTCTATTGATGTGCGGACGTGTTCCATTTCCTCGCTGTGGAGCTTTCCTGCGTTGCGGTAGTCAAAGCTGTTGCAGAAGTCGTTTACATCGCTGTTGAGCTTTGTTATGTATTCCTGCATTATCGTGTCCATAACCTTTACAAACTCTGCCCTGTCGTTCTTTGCCATCTTTGCTTCACTCAGCTGTACAAGATAGTGATAATGCGGCATACAGAAGCATTCCTGCGACTTGAACAGATTCTTGAACTTTCCGTCCTTTGCAAACATTGCGAACACCGTTTCAAGCATATGGTCAACGCCCCACTGTACCTTTGAGCAGACAAAGCAGGTATCGCCTACTGCGCCTGCCTTTTTAGCCTTTGCGTCCCTGGGTGCAAATAAACCTTTCTTCTCAAAAATATTGCCTCTAAGTACCTCGAGATGACTGTTGAGCATAAGACCGAGCGACAGGCGGTTGTTCTGCATCATAAGCTGCTGATAGTGCGTAAAGCAGAAGCCGAGCCTGTTGGTATCCTGTCTTACGTCAGGCTCCATCATAGCCGCTCCCATTATATATTCGCAGATATGCTCCTCAACCGTATCTCTCATACGGCAGATAGGACAGCCCTCACGAGGCTCGAATACTTCGTTTACCGGTATTGTAAGTATGCTTTCTCTCACTTTTTTCAGTTCCTTTCAAAAAAAGATTATATCAGCGGAAAGCTCCGCCGGGACTTGATTTTGCAATGTCGTTTTATGGGAACGGATTGTGCCGGCAGGAAAAAATTTTTTGTGTCGGACTTGTAATTTCCCTGTTAATATTGTATTATATATAACGGAAATAATCAAGACTAAATCAAAAATTTTTCCGATGTAAAAACAGATAACGGCAGATGATTATATGGATTACACTTTTACTTGCAAGGGATTTGATATAAGGCGCACGCTTTTCTGCGGGCAGGCTTTCCGCTGGAAAGAGCTTGACGGCAGATTCTGCGGTATAGCAGGCGGAAGATATGCAGATATATCCGATAACGGCGACGGCACTTATACTGTCCACAGCATAGAAAAAAGAGATATTTCTTACTGGCGGTCATATTTTGACCTTGATACCGATTATGACGCACTGATAAAGCAGTTTTCCGAGGATGAGCATATGAAGCTTGCCTGCAAGGAAAATCCGGGCATAAGGGTACTCAGGCAAGAGCCGTTTGAAACGCTTATCAGCTTCATAATCTCGCAGAACAATAATATCAAGCGTATCACCGGTATTATTGACAGGCTGTGTGAGAGCTTCGGAGATAAGACGGACAGAGGCTATCTGTTCCCGACACTTGAAAAGCTTGTCGGAGTTACCGCCGAGGACTTAGCACCGCTGAGAGCAGGCTTCAGAGCAAGGTACATAGTTGACGCAGTAGAAAAGCTGAGTAGCGGCGAGGTTTCCCTTGACGGTATAAAAGCTATGGATACCACAGCGGCAAGGGAAGAACTTAAAAAGATAAAGGGTGTCGGCGATAAGGTAGCCGATTGCGTACTGCTTTTCGGCTATCATAAGACGGACGCTTTTCCGAGAGATGTATGGATAAAGCGTATCGAGCAGAAACTATACCCCGACGGTCTGCCGGAATGTATAAAGGGCAACGAGGGGATAGCACAGCAGTTTTTGTTCGATTATGCGAGAACGCACGAGATCTGACGGAGATAAAAAATGGTTAACATAGGCAACGAATGGGACAATCTGCTTGCAGACCAGTTCCAGAGCGAATATTACAGAAAGCTGAGAGCTTTTCTTGTCGATGAATATAACAGATACAATGTATATCCCCCTGCGGATTGCATTTTCAACGCACTGAAATACACGCCGTACTCAAAGGTAAAGGCGGTGCTTTTAGGTCAGGACCCATATCACGGTCCGGGACAGGCGCACGGACTTTGCTTTTCGGTAAAGCGTGGAGTTATGCCGCCCCCGTCGCTGAAAAATATCTTCACCGAGATACACAGCGACCTTGGCATAGACTTTGATATGTCGGTGGGCGAGCTTACCGACTGGGCAAGGCAGGGAGTTCTTATGCTGAACACCTCGCTTACCGTCCGTGAGGGTATGGCGGGAAGTCACAGGGGAAAAGGCTGGGAGATACTGACCGACAGGATAATCGAGCTTTTAAACGAGCGTGACGTGCCTACGGCATTTATCTTATGGGGAAACAACGCAAAGTCCAAAATGCCGCTTATCACAAATCCGAAGCACGCAGTATTCACGGCGGCGCACCCAAGCCCGCTGTCGGCATATAACGGATTTTTCGGCTGCCGTCATTTTTCAAAGGTGAACGAATTTCTGAAAAGCAACGGCATAGAACCGATCGACTGGAGCATACATTGACCGTAAATACGGACAAAGACAATAAGAGAACGGAAGAAGGATATAGCTTATGATATGTGTTACAGGCGACCTGCACGGCGATATAACACGATTCAGGTCCCCGGTGCTGAAAAAGCTCAGACGTGGCGATGCACTGATAATTACGGGCGATTTCGGCTGTATTTGGGACGGCAGTAAAAAGGAAAAGAAAATGCTTAAAAAGCTCGGCAAAAAGAAATACAATGTGCTTTTTGTAGAGGGTGTACACGAAAATTTCGACCTGCTCGAAGAATATCCCGTAGAGCAGTGGTGCGGCGGTAAAACAAGGCTTATATCGGGCAATCTGCGTCAGCTTATGAGAGGGCAATATTATACGATTGCCGAAAAGACCGTGTTTGCTTTCGGCGGCGGTCAGAGCGAGGAAAACAACAGCTATCTTGAGCCGGACGATGAGAAGAGCTGGATAAAGGAGCTTCCGACCGATGAGGAGCTTGAAGAAGGGCTTCGTAACCTTGAACAGCACGGCAACGAGGCGGATTTCATAATCAGCTATGAGCCGCCCGCAAGAATGATAGAGTTCATCGACATAGGCAAAACCAGCCGCAATCATATAAATACATATCTTGACAAGGTGCTTGATACGGCAAAGTTTAAGATGTGGTATTTCGGTAAAAGGCATATAAACAAGCTGATACCGCCAAGATACCGCTGTATATTCGATGCAGTCGATGTAGCGGACGATACACGGCTTCCGAAGCAGAAAAAGCAGAAGCCCGAAAAGGTGAAGAAAGAAAAACACGAAAAGAAAACAAAAAAGGATAAAACAGCAGGAGAAGAGGATTAAATCCTCTTTGATATAAAAAACTCCGTATACAAGAAAGGATCTAAAGATATGGCAGAATTCAAGTATGAAATAACACAGGAGCTTGGCGTTATCAGCGAGGGCAAGTACAACATTGAGCTTAATATGGTAAGCTGGAACGACAGAGAGCCTAAGTATGATATTCGTTCATGGGCGCCCGACCACAGCAGAATGGGCAAGGGCATTTCGCTTACAGAAGAAGAAATGGAGCGTCTGGTCGAGCTGTGGAACACAAGAAACGAAGAGGACAGCTTTGAAGAATAATATCAGAGAAGAATAATTACTGAAAGGAAAACAAAAATGGAAAAGTTACTCGGAATGACACCCCCTATGGGCTGGAACAGCTGGAACACGTTCACCTGGGAGATAAACGAAGAGCTTATAAAGCAGGCGGCTGACGCATTCATCGAAAACGGACTCAAGGACGCAGGCTATGAATATGTTGTTATAGACGACTGCTGGAGCGAAAAGCAGAGAAATGAAAAGGGCGAGCTTGTGCCTGATCATTGGAAGTTCCCGAACGGCATCAAGCCTGTAGCTGATTATGTACACTCTAAGGGACTTAAATTCGGCATCTATTCATGTGCCGGCACGCATACCTGCGCAGGTCACCCCGGCAGCTTTGAGCACGAATTTCAGGACGCAGAAACGTTCGCAGAGTGGGGCGTTGACTATCTGAAATATGACTATTGCTATAAGCCTGTGCATATACCCGGTGAGATACTCTACAAGCGTATGTCTACTGCCCTCAGAAACTGCGGCAGACCGATAATGTTCTCCGCTTGCAACTGGGGTAATGACGATATATACAAGTGGATAAGAGAGAGCGGCGCTCATCTTTTCCGCTCGACAGGCGATATTCAGGATAACTGGGAGTCGATAAAGCGCCTTGCACTGTCGCAGATGGGCAACGAGTGCTACGGCGGCTGCTTCTGTCACAATGATATAGATATGCTCGTAGTCGGTATGCACGGCGGCTCGAACAACCAGTACATAAACGGCGAGAGCGACGATCAGTTCGGCAATAAGGAAGGCAAGGGTCTTGGCGGCTGTACCGATACAGAGTACAAGACGCATTTCTCACTGTGGGCAATGATGAATTCACCGCTTATGATGGGCTGTGATATACGTCACATGACCGACAGGACAAAGGAGATACTGACCAATAAGGAAGTTATCGCAATAAACCAGGATATCGAGTGCAGAGGACCCTACCGCATAAGCCAGTGGAACAACCCCGAAAACGTATTTTCACTTGTAAAGCCGCTCGCCAACGGCGACTACGCTATAGGTATGTATAACTTCAGCGATGTGCCTGCGGAGATGTCGTTACAGTTCTGGGATATAGGTCTCAGCACGGCGGCAGGCAGAGGACTTGAAATGCACGACTGCTGGTCGCACGAGGATATAGGCAGATTCTCCGAGAGATATGTAACTACCTTACAGCCTCACGACTGTGCGGTATATACTGCAAAGGTAGTAAAGCTGTAATGGCAAACTACAAGACCTGCAAGAAGTGCGGCGCTTTGCTTGGCGGCGATGATATAGCGATCTACAGAAAGCTGGTCACACGCAACGCCGATGAGTTTTTCTGCATAGACTGCCTTGCGGAGTATTACAACACTACCCGTGAGGTGATAGAGGAACGCATAGCGTATTACAGGAAAAGCGGAGAATGTACGCTGTTCCGTTAAGAAAAAATGATATATGATAAAATGCGGTCGCAGGATTTGCGGCCGCCTTTTTATCGTTATAAAAATCAGAACGGATAACGGAAAATCCGCTACCCGCAATAACAATAATGTTATTTTCCCACGCAGAAGCGTGAAAATATCCTGTCTATTACCTCTTCGCTTGCGGTTTTTCCGCTAAGCTCATAAAGGCTGCTAAGCGCCGCTTCAAGCTCAAGTCCTGCAACGTCTGCGGTCATACCGCCGTGAAGTGCGTTATAGGCTCTGTCGACCGCCGCCTGTGCCGATAAGGCACACTGCCGCTGACGCTCGTTTGCAAGAAAGCCTGCGCCAGCGTCAAGGTTGCTTATTCCGCAACGCTGTTTTATCGCCTGTTCAAGCTCGTCTGCGCCGCCACCCGTCTTTGCGCTGATTATTACCGCTTTACCGAGTTCGCTTTCTATAAATGCCGTGTCCGCCCTTGCTTCAAGGTCGGATTTATTTATTATCGGGATTACCGTCTTGCCGTGGAGAAGCTCTATCAGCCGCTTATCGTCATCGGACAGCTCTCTTGAACCGTCAAATACCGCAAGGATAAGCTGTGCCGTGCCTATACGTTCTATCATACGCTGTACGCCGATGTTCTCGACAGTATCTTCTGTTTCCCTTATGCCTGCGCAATCGGCTAACTTCAGCATTATATCGCCAAGCTGTACCGTATCCTCGACTATATCACGGGTAGTACCCTCAATATCGGTCACTATGCTCTTCTGTACGCCTGTAAGCCGATTCATAAGCGTTGACTTTCCTGCGTTGGGCTTTCCGACTATGGCTGTGGCGATGCCGTTTCTGAGTATCTCTCCGCAGTCATACGTTGCTATAAGGCTGTCGATATTTTCTTTTACGGCGGTGACGCTTTTCAGCCAGTCCGCCTTTGCTATTTCGTCCTCGTCCTCGCTCTCGTCGGGATAATCTATCCATACGGCTATCTCCGATGTAATAGCAATTATCTCCTCGCACAGCGCCTCTATCCTGCGGTATAATGCTCCGTCCGTCTGCGCTCTCGCACAGGAAAGAAGCTGATCGTTGCCTGCGTTTATAAGGTCAATTACACCCTCTGCTTCTGTCAGCGACAGCTTGCCGTTTACAAGTGCCTGCTTTGTAAACTCGCCTGCCTGAGCCATTACTGCGCCTGCGGATAATACTGCTTGCAGTACCCTTTTGGTAACGTGGATGCCGCCGTGACAGGTTATCTCGGCTGTGTTTTCTCCGGTATAGCTGTGGGGCGCACGGAAGATTAAAAGCACTCCGTCATCGAGCTTTGTACCGTCTGCCGTAATATCTCCGTATGCGGCGGTATAGCCGTCCATCTTTTCAATATCACGCACGGGGTACTTCGGTATAAATACCTTTGCCGCAACTTCAAGTGCGTCCGCTCCGGATATTCTTATCATTGAAACACCGCCGCTTGCCATAGGTGTTGATATTGCCGCTATGCAGTCTGCCATTATATCTTAATCCTTCTTACCGAATAATTTTGCGAAAAAGCCCTTTTTTGTCGGCTTTTCGTCTGTCTGTTCTTCCGTTTCGTCTTTGTCCGTACTGTCGCTGTCATCGCCGTTATCGTAATAGCTTTCTTCCTCTTCATCGGAAAGCGCCGTTTCGATAAAGCTCTTTTTGAGCAGCTCCTCTCCGCTTTCGTTAAGCGTATATGTCCACAGCTCTGTCGGAGTATTTATAACAAAATCGTCTATATTATCAAGGCTGAGAAGCGTCTGAAGCCGCTCGCCCATAGTATCTATCACCTGCTCCTCCATACCTGAGAAAAATTCCTCGCAGGTTATGTTATATTCATCGGCAGGATTCTTTCCGCCTATTCTCGTAAGGTGGATACCGTCACGCAGATATGATGTATAATCGAGATAATCGCTCCAGTATTCGTTTATTACCTGTAATATGACACGCTTCTGCAGGGCGTTTACCTTGTCCTCGCCGAACTTCTGTGCGGCGGTGCTGTAATCATCGGCAAATTCGTTCTGCCATATATCGACCTCAGACTCGCCTGTCAGGAATGCTCTTCTTCTGCCGAACACTGCGTCACGGTGCTTTTCGCCTATCATAGTGAACTTAAGCAGACGTTTACGCAACTCGAGCGTATCACCCTGTGCTATACGCTGAATGCGGTCGACCTCACGCAGTACTATCTTATCGTCAATCGGTCTGCCCGTTTCGGCGGTGGGATAATGCCTTTTCGGTATTAACTTCTTTAACTCGTATTTTGTCATAATCTCGTCTTCAAGTGAGATTATGAAACGGCTTTCGCCCACATCGCCCTGTCTGCCGCTTCTGCCGCGCAGCTGCATATCGCCTCGTTCGCTCTCGCTCATAAATGTGCCGAGTATCAGCAGTCCGCCAGCCGCTACAGCCTCGTCCTTCTGCGATTCGTCAGCGCCGCCCAGCTTTATGTCAACACCTCTGCCCGACATATTGGCTGATATGGTGACAGTGCCGGGTCTTCCGGCTTCCTTTATTATCTCGGCTTCAAGCTCATCGTTCTTTGCGTTTAGTACGTTTGCGGTGATACCCTCCGCCGCAAGGCGTTCATTCAGCTCTTCGCTGAGCTCTATGCTTGACGTTCCGACAAGCACAGGCTGATTCTTTGCGTGGGCGGTCTTTATGCAGTCAACAATTGCGTTGTCCTTAGCCTGCTTTGTGAGATATACTTCATACGGGTGGTCGACACGTCTGCAGGGCGTATGGGTAGGTATAACGGTTACTTTAAGGTCGTATAACTGCCAGAACTCGTCCTCCGAGCTTTTCGCAGTACCGGTCATACCGCTGAGAAGCGGATAACGGCGCAGATAGAACTGCATAGGCACAACGCCCATAATAACGCCTCTGCTCGTACAGGTGATGCCCTCTTTAAGTTCAACGGCAGGCTGTAACGAGCCGGGATAGCGGCGGTTCTCAGCCGCTCTGCCTGTGAACTCGTCTATTATTCTTATATTACCGTCCTTGACGATATAATCGACGTCCTTTTTAAGCAGGAAGCACGCTTTAAGGCAATCCGTAATGCGTATCAGAAGCTCGTTGTTCTCTTCGTCATAAAGCCCCGAGCCGTCCGTTATAAGCTCCTCGCACTTATCCTCGCCCTTTTCGGTAAGGTAGATAGTGCCAAGCTCCTCGTTTATCTCATACATACTGCTGTCAAAATCCTTGACAAACTCGTATACCTCGGGCAGCTTTTCATCGGGTTTTACGGCGGTTTCACCTGCTATTACAAGCGGTACTCTTGCCTCGTCTATCATCATGCTGTCAGCTTCATCGGCTATGCAGAAGTCGAAATCCGTCTGCACGCAGTCCTCGGGCGTATTCGCAACGAAGTCACGCAAAAAGTCAAAGCCTGCCTCTCTTGCGGTTATATATACTATCTGATTTTTATACAGCTCTTTTTTGTCTGCAATATCGGTCGAATGTAAAATACAAGCCGAACTTATGCCGAGTGCGTCATATATCGGCTTCATCCACTCGCTGTCACGCTTTGCAAGATAATCGTTGAAGGTGAGTATTCTGACATTGTGACCGTTTTTCGCCATATAGCTTGCGGCAAATGCGGCGCAAAGCGTCTTGCCCTCGCCCGTTTTCATCTCGGTAATCCTGCCCTTTGTAAGCTCTGCGGCGGCGGTAAGCTGTTCGTCATAAGGGATAAGGCCAAGATGCTCCCTGCTTGCGATAGCGCAGGCGGCGAATATCTCATTCATATCCGTACTGTCTTTAAGCTCGTCTATTGTGCCGACCTCGGCGAGTGAACGTATTTTTTCGATGGATATATAAGTTTCAGCCATTTTTGCTGTCCTTTCAGAATAGAATTATTGCAGTGCCGTGAAAACGGCATTTTAATGCTGTCTCAGCTTGTAGAAAAGTCTGTTTTTATAAAAATAGAGCAAATTCTCTAACCCTAACCCCAAACCCCTTCCCCGTGGGAAGGGGCTATATTACTGGGGCTACCGCCCCTAGTCCCTGTCGGGGGCTCCGCCCCTGCGACCCCATTTTTAAAATCATATAGGTTTTTCGACAGTCAGAAACGGCATTTCAAAGCCGTCTATATCGTTTATTTTACCACAGTGAAATGAAAAAAGCAATTATTTTTAAAAAGCACTTGAAAAATACGGATAAATGTGCGACAATAATATTATTATGGCGGTTTTATGCCACACGATAAATTACTAAAAATCTGTAAAGGAATGACTTACTTTGGACAACAAAAAATACGCAGTAATACTTGCCGCAGGTGATGGCAAAAGGATGAAATCCGACAAGCCTAAGGTTCTTGCCGAAGTGCTGTTTCAGCCTATGCTCCGCTGGGTGCTTGACGCTGTAAAGCAGGCGGGAGTTGACAATACCGCAGTTATAGTCGGCGCTCACAAGGAGCAGGTAACGGCTTATCTTGATACGCTCGGCGAATACCCCGCATTTGAGCAGAAGGAAAGGCTCGGTACGGGTCACGCAGTAATGCAGGCAAAATCTTTTATCGAAAAGGCACAGGCTGAAAATGCGGATATACTGGTAGCGTACGGTGACGCTCCGTTCATTGACGCAGACACCATAACAGGCTCTTATGAGTATCACAAAAACAGCGGCAACGATGTTACGGTAGTTTCCGCTATTGTCGATAACCCCACAGGCTACGGCAGAATAATAAAGGAAAACGATACTTTCAAGGCTATTGTTGAGCAGAAGGACTGCGACAGCGAGCAGGCAAAGGTAAAAGAGATAAACTCGGGCATCTACTGGTTCAAAGCGGAAAAGCTGTCCGGACTTTTAGATAAGCTTGGCAACAACAATGCCGCCGGCGAATATTATCTTACCGATACTGTTGCCGTTGCCGAAAAGAAGGGCGTATACACGGCAGACAGCACGGACGTTGTACTCGGTGCAAACAGCCGCAGTCAGCTTGCCGCTCTGAATGAAGTCGCAAGAAAGAGAAAGCTCGCTGAGCTTATGGATGAGGGTGTGGATATTCCTCTGTCGGACGGAATCATAATCGGTAAGGATGTAAAGATCGGTCACGATACGGTTATACTTCCGAATACGATAATCAAGGGAAAAACGGTTATCGGCAACGGCTGTGAGATAGGTCCTAACAGCTATATAGCCGACTGCGTTATAGAGGATGATGTTATCCTGAACAACGTACAGGCGCACGAGAGCAAGGTAGACAGCGGCGCTAAGGCAGGACCGTTTGTACATCTGCGTCCGAATACTCATCTGCACAGCGGTGTAAAGATAGGCGACTTTGTAGAGGTCAAGAACTCCGAGGTCGGTCTGAACACCTGCATAGCGCACCTTACATATATCGGCGACAGCGATGTGGGCAAGGGTGTAAACTTCGGCTGCGGCTGTGTAACGGCAAACTATGACGGTATAAAGAAGTACCGCACCACAATAGGCGACAACGCATTTATCGGCTGTAACACAAATATGATAGCGCCCGTTACTATCGGGGACAATGCGACTACTGCGGCAGGCTCGACTATCACGAAGAACGTTCCTGCGGATTCTCTTGCGGTGGAACGTGGTCAGACAAGAATTATAGAACACTGGGAAAAGAACAGCAAGCGTATAAAAAAGGCATAAGGAGGAAAACAGGTGGACGTTTTTCTTTCGGTGCTGTCGGTCGCCGGAATCATTCTCGGCGCTGTACTGCTGATAATGATAATATCCCTTCTGCTGTCCGCAATACTTTATGAGAGCGTTTTCGGAAAGCGGTTCGAGATATACGATTCCGCACATCTGCCGGATCTGAGCGACTATAAGGGGCTTGTAAACGAGCCGGTCACATTCCCGTCAAAGCGTGGCTATAAGTACACGGGGTTTTACTACCATGATGAAAGCTATGACAGCTTCAGGGGGCTTATAGTTTTCTCGCACGGCATATTTGACGGACAGCTCAGCTATCTGCCCGAGATAGCGTATTTTGCAAGACGGGGATACAAGATATTCGCCTTTGACAACAGCGGCAGTCATTTAAGCGGAGGAAAGTCACTGCGTGGGCTTCCTCAGTCGGCGGAGGATCTTGACGCGGCGCTCAGTTTTGTTACCAAAACAAACACGCTTCCGCTGTATCTGTTCGGTCACAGCTGGGGAGGATATGCGGTATCTGCTGTGCATTGCTATCATCTTTATGATATAAAGGCGGTATTCGTACAGAGCGGATTTGACAGAACAAGCGAAATGGTGCTTGAAGAAGGCTCTGCTATGATGGGCAGATGGATATATATCCTTAGAGCCTATATAAAGCTGTACGAGCGTATCAAATACGGCAAGGCGGCAGGCTACACAGCCCACGCAGGAATAGCGAAAGCAACCGCAAACGGCACTAAGTTCCTTATTCTGCACAGCACGGACGATAAGACGATAAGCCTTAAAAACAGCGTGCTTGCCAATGTTGAGAAAAACGATAATATCACTCTTGTGACCGAAAAGAACAAGGGTCACAACTCTCTTGACAGCGACAGGGCGATAAAGCACAAGGCACAGCTTGACACGCTTTTTGAAACGACCTATCCGAAAAATCAAAGGACTAACAAGAATAGAAGAGAACTGTTCAGCAAAAACGTTGACAAGGATATTTACTACGAGCTTGACGGCAAGCTGATGAAGCTGATAGCCGATTTTTACGAAACGGCTCAGAGTGGGAAGGGTTTCAGTGTCGCCGCTTCGCAAGGCAAAAAGAAAAGCGGCAAGTGACACAGGCTGACCGGATATAAGGACATAATAAAACCCCGCCGTGTATCGGAGAATGATACACGGCGGGGTTTGCGCTATATAGTTTTGGTTATCCCTTTATAATTCCCACAAGCCCCATAATAAACACAAACATTACGAGTACAGGCAGAACATACGTCATATAGCCTTTCATAAACTTCTTTATCTTAAGACCCTTGCCGGTATTCGCTTCATTTACGAAGTTATCCCAGCCCCAGCCCTTTTTCGTTACACAGAACAGAATGAATACAAGCGAGCCGAGCGGAAGAATGAAGTTGCTGACTGCAGTATCCTCAAGGTCAAGTATCGTGCTTCCTGCGCCAAGCGGCTGAAAACCGCTGAGAACATTGAATCCCAGACAGCAGGGAACAGACAGTAAAAACAGCAGTATGCCATTTATAAGGCAGGCTTTCTTTCTGCTGAGCCCCCATAAGTCCATTGTGTTCGCTATTATACATTCAAACACGGCAAGCACCGTTGACAGCGCCGCAAATGACAAGAATACGAAGAAAAGACTTCCCCACAGCCTGCCGAGAGGAATATTGTTGAAAATGTTAGGCAGAGTTATAAATAACAGCTTCGGACCGCTTGTAACATCCACTCCGTATGCCGAGCAGGCGGGAAAAATAATAAGTCCGGACGCTACCGCAACAAACGTGTCAAGCATTGCTACATTTACCGATTCTCCGAGAAGCGACCTGTCCTTGCCGATATAACTGCCGAATATAGCCATACTTCCCATACCGATACTCAGCGTGAAGAACGCCTGATTCATTGCACTCACAAGGATATTTGTTATACCGACCTTTTCTATAGCGCTGAAATCGGGCAGCAGATAGAACGAAAGTCCTTCCGCTCCGCCGGGCATTGTAAAGCTGTTTATCGCAAGCACCACCATTATGGCGAGCAGGGCGAGCATCATCACCTTAGTGACCTTTTCAAGACCGTTCTGTACGCCGATAAAGCAGACGAGAACACCTATCACAACGACTATGCCCATATAGCCGATAAGCGAAACAGGGTCGCCCAGAACGTCAACGTTGAAATGGTTCTCCACAGCCGCAGTGTCCATTCCGACAAGCTCTCCGGATGCGGTCGAAACAAAGAACTTCAGCATCCAGCCTGCCACCGTTGTATAGAACATCATCAGCAGATAACAGCCTATAAGCGAAACCTTTCCGTGAATGTGCCACTTACTGCCTTTCGGTTCAAGCTGTTCGTACATTTTCGCAGGGCTTTTCTGAGCCGCTCTGCCTATGGAAAACTCCATAGTAAGCACGGGTATGCCGAGTATTACAAGGAAGAACAGATATATAAGGACGAAAAGACCGCCGCCGCTTTGACCTACCACATAAGGAAACTTCCATACGTTTCCTATTCCTATTGCACAGCCTGCGCTGAGCAGTATAAAGCCAAGACGGCTGCCGAGTTTATCTCTTCCCATAGTTCCTCCGGGTTGTTGAAATTTTTAAAGTGCCGCATTTACGCATCGGTTTTCAGAACCTCTCTGTAATCCCACAGGTATTTGAGTCCCGAAACCGTCGTAAGTACGCAGGATATGTACATAAGTATATCGCTGATGAGCTGTACGGGGAAGGCTTCCGCGGTGATTGCGCCGAAGCCGACAAGAATATGCAGTATTATGATAACGCATATTGCAACCATTGTAGAGGCTGTTTTCAGCTTGCCCCATATACTTGCCGCAATTACTATCTTCTTCTCGCTTCCTGCGGCAATAAGCCGTATTCCCGATACCACAAATTCACGGGCTACTATAATAGCCGTTACCCATGCGCTCGCCCAGCCAAGCTCAACAAAGCATATAAGAGCGGTGACTACAAGCAGTTTGTCTGCAAGGGGATCCAGAAACTTGCCGAAGTTTGTCACCATATTGTATTTTCTTGCAATCTTACCGTCTGCCGTATCGGTTATACTTGCAGCGGCAAATATTATCGCCGCCCACAGATAGCTGTATGGAACAATATTGCCCGCAAGCATAAAGAACGCAAAGAACGGAACAAGTATCACCCGAAGCAGTGTGAGCTTATTAGCTAGATTCATACCTCTGTCCTTTCAGCGTCAAACCTGCTCTCCGAGCAGATTGTTTTCAAGTACGTCGGTTATTTTAACGTTTATAAAATCTCCGATGACAGGACGCTTTTCTTTTGTCGATGTGAAATATATCATTCCGTCAATTTCGGGAGCGAAGTGCATACTTCTGCCGAAATACATATCGGAGTAGCGGTCAAAGCCCTCACAGACGACCTCATAGGTGTTGCCTACCATACCTGCGTAATATTCGCCCATGCGTATTTCCTGTTCGCCTGTGATTATATCCGCTCTGCGCTGTCTTTCGCCCTCGTCTACCTGGTCGGGCATTTCGGCGGCGGGAGTATCCTCTTCCGCAGAATAGGCAAAGCAGCCAAGACGCTCAAACTTTATATCGTTTACAAATTCGGCAAGCTCGCTGAACTGCTCCTCCGTTTCACCGGGGAAGCCCGTGATAAGCGTTGTTCTCAGCACCACGCCGGGAATTTCACGGCGAAGCTTCGCAAACAGTTCACGCAGGCTCTGCTCGTCGCCGCCGCGGTACATATTGCGGAGAATTTCCTTGTTGCAGTGCTGTATCGGAATATCAATGTAATTCAGCACCTTGTCCTCTGTCTTTATTGTTTCGATAAGCTCGTCCGTCATTCTTTCGGGATAGCAGTAAAGCAGTCTTATCCACTTTATGCCGTCTATCTTACACAACTCTTTAAGCAGATCCGGCAGAGCGTATTTCTTATAAAGGTCAATGCCGTATGCCGTAACGTCCTGTGCTACTATAACAAGTTCCTTTACGCCGTTTTCGGCAAATTTCTTCGCTTCCTCTATTATGTTCTCCATCTTTCTGGAACGCATTTTACCTCTTATAAGCGGTATTGCGCAGTAAGAACATTTGTTTGAACAGCCGTCCGCAATTCTCAGATATGCATAGTGGGGCAGAGTAGACTGCAGCTTGTCGCCCTCCATATTGTGACACAGCTTGTCGCCGAAGGTAACGACCCTCCTGTCCAGCATTACCGAGTTTATGATTTCAACTATATCATCGTTTTTTGCAATACCTACCACTGCGTCTATTTCGGGGAATTCTTCGTCCATCTGCTTCTGATAACGCTCGGCAAGACAGCCCGTTACGATTATCTTCTTGTTGATACCGTCATTTTTTCGGCTTATCGCCTCCATTATCTCCTCGATGGCTTCTTCCTTTGCGCTTTGTATAAAGCCGCAGGTGTTGATAATAACAACATCCGCAAGACCTGCCTCGTTTACTATTTTGAAGCCTGCTTTCGCTATCTTCGCAAGCATAAGCTCAGCGTCGCACTGGTTCTTCGGACATCCGAGAGAAACCATTCCGACCTTTATCGTTTCTGCCATTATTTTTCCTTACCTTTCCGTTTCCCTTATATTCTGAATATTACGGTCTATTCGTCATATTCCTCATCTTCCTCGTCATAATCCCCGTCTTTTATGCGGGATAATGCGAGCTTTATATCATCATACGCAAAGCCTCTGCGTGCAAGCGCCGCAGTAACACGCTGTATGCTTTTATAATCCGAAAAATCCAGCTTGCTTGAGTATTTTTTGTCTACAAGATGTATAATTTCGCCTATAAAATCCTCCGTGTTATATTCTTCTTCCTGCTGTGAAATAAGGTTGTCGGGCAAGCCCTTTCTTCGCAGTTCAAAGCGGATCTTGGACTTACCCCAACCCTTGTTTATATATGCCTTGTATAGCTTTTCCGTATACTTTTCTTCGTTTATGAGGTCATGCTCGCACATAAGCCCGACTACCATCTCGCACAGATCGGGAGGATAGTTTTTTATAAGCTTGTCATAAAGCTCTTTTTTAGAGTGGTCACGCTGAGCGAGTATATACAGCGCTCTGCGTTTTGCCCTTATTCTTTCATCGTCCGTATATGACATCAGCCGAGGTCCTCAGGCGAAAATTCCTCAAAGTCGCTGTCGGCTTCGACTACAACGCTCTTCTTTGCAGTTGCCTTTTTCTTAGACGCAGGAGCGGGGGCTGCGGCAGCGTCAGCCTTTGCGGCTTCTTCGCCGATTTCCTTAAGCTCGTTTTCTGCGGCGGTTTCTGAGGTGTCAGCCTTGTCGCTGTCGTCCTCGCTTGCCGACATATCGAGCTTTGACATATTCTCTTTTATCTTGCCCTCGATCTCAAGGCGCAGATCGTCATTTTCTTTGAGGAACTTCTTGGTCTTTTCCTTGCCCTGTCCGAGCCTCTCTCCGTTATAGCTGTACCATGCACCGCTCTTCTTGATAAAGCCGAGCTCCTCACCCATAGTTATGATTTCACCGAGCCTTGAAATACCCTCGCCGAATATCATATCGAACTGCGTTTCCTTGAACGGAGGTGCGACCTTGTTTTTTACGACCTTGCACTTAGTAGTATAACCTATTATCTCGCCATCGTCAACTATCTTCTCACCCTTGCGGACCTCTATACGAACGCTTGCATAGAACTTGAGCGCACGACCGCCCGGAGTAGTTTCGGGATTTCCGTACATAACGCCTATCTTTTCACGCACCTGGTTTATAAAGATGGCGACAGTATTCGACTTTGATATAACGCTTGTCAGCTTTCTCATAGCCGCTGACATAAGTCTTGCCTGAACGCCTACAAAGCTGTCGCCTATCTCACCGTCGATCTCCGCCTTTGTGACCATAGCGGCAACCGAGTCAAGTACGACAATATCAATAGCACCAGAGCGTGCAAGCGTTTCCATAATTTCAAGCGCCTGCTCGCCTGTGTCAGGCTGAGAAACGATAAGGTGATCGATATCAACACCGAGCGACTTTGCGTAAACGGGATCGAGAGCGTGTTCAACGTCTATGAATGCCGCCATACCGCCGAGCTTCTGTGTTTCTGCGATAGCGTGGAGCGTAACCGTTGTCTTACCGCCTGATTCCGGTCCGTATATCTCGATAATTCTGCCCTTCGGCAGACCGCCTATACCGAGCGCATAGTCAAGACCTATAGAGCCTGTCGGCACGCTTTCAACATCCAGCTTTTTATTTCCCTCTCCGCCCAGGAACATTACAGAACCCTGACCGTAGTTCTTGATTATCTGCTCCATAGCGGTATCAAGAGCCTTTTTCTTCTCCTCCGGGGTGGTAGGATGATTTACGGTAGGTGTCGCCTTTTTTGTGTTTGCCTTTGCCATATTATTTTACCCGTCCTTTCTGTGTTCGGTTTTATCTTGTGATTATATTCTATCATAATCGCTGTACAATAAAATGTACAGATTTTATTTTCTATTGCTTTACGGCGCTGACTATCCTGTTGTGACCGCTGTAGTCTGTAACGACCTGCGGTGTAAGTCCCGCTTTTTTGAATATATCGCTCACAGCCTGTCCCTGTTCTTCGCCGATCTCTACTGCAAAAAGTCCTCCGCTTCTGAGCTTTACTGCCCACATCGGCACCAGTCTGCGGTAAAAGTCCAGTCCGTCCTCACCGCCGAAAAGTGCAAGCTCAGGCTCGAACGTTACTTCATTTTGCAAAGTTTTCATATCCGCAGAAGATATATACGGCGGATTTGAAAGCACAGCAGACAACGAATCATCAGGAAACTGTCCGAGTATATCCTTATCGAAAATATCTCCGTTTATCGCAGTGACAAGCTTTTCTGCCTTGTTTTCGGCTATGTTTTTCAGAAAATATCCGTATGCCTTACCGGATATCTCTATGCCTACAGTTCCGACATTTGCTTCAAGCGCTGTTGTAACAGCTATACAGCCGCTCCCTGAGCATAAGTCGACCGCCGTACCGTCCGTATTTTTAAGATGTCCGATTGCTATATCGCACAGAAGCTCAGTTTCGGGACGGGGGATAAGCACTCCCTCCCCGACAAAAAATTTCCTGCCGTAAAAGTCCCAGTTTCCGAGAATATATTGTAACGGTTCGCCCGTTTTACGTCTTTTCGCCTTATTCTCACACTCAGCAAGCTGTGCCTCGGATATTTCCTCAAACGGCATTTTACCGCCGCTGATCTCATTTACTATCTGCCTTGCCTCGAAATACGCATCGTCGGTAACGCCCTCAAGCATATCGCTTATAAGCCGTACCGCCTGCCTTATCACCACTTTGCGTCCTCCGCATTTTCGGGGAGAACAGGCTTCATTGACGCAATAGCCACCTCTATCATCTCATCGGCAGGCTCCTTTGTGGTAAGACGCTGTATAGCAAGTCCCGGAGCGGAAATTATCTTCGTAACCACATTGTCATACTTTCCTGCGATACGAATAAGTTCGTATGAGATACCTACGACTATCGGCAGGAAAATTATCTTACAGCATATTCTCAGCATATCGCCGATAAGCTTTGATACGCCGAACGCTTCAATGAACAGCTCGCTGTTTATCGGGAGCAGGGTATATACCAGTATGCTTATCGCAAGTGTCAGGAATATAAAGCTTGTACCGCATCTGGGGTGGAAACGCTTGTACTTTCTGACATTCTCCACAGTCAGTTCCTCGCCGTGTTCATAGCAGAATATCGTCTTATGCTCCGCACCGTGATACTGATACAGCCTTTTCATCGTTTTCATAAGAGAGGTCAGCCACAGATAGCCGACAAAAAGCGCTATCTTTATGATACCCTCCGTCAGTGAGCGGAATGCGGATATATCTGTATCTCCGCACAGGGTCTGTATCCCTGTGAATATAAGCGTAGGCAGTATCACAAACAGTGCAACCGCAAGCCCTACGCCGAGAATACCCGATATGACCGCAACAGCCGTTGTCAGAGCGGCATTATCGCCGTCTTTCTTTTCGTCCTTTTTATCTTCCGGTTTTTCTTTGCTTACGTTATCTGCCGGTTTGTCCTGCTCTTTTCCTTTTTTCTTCTTGTCTTTTTCGTCCTCTTCTTCATCGAACATTCCGCTCACTTCGCCTGACTTGTTAAGGTACTTGTAACCGTCCGCCAATTGTGAAACGAAATTTACACAGCCTCTGATAAGCGGCGCTTTGTTATACCACTTCGGAGCCTTCCTGTCCCACACCTCCGTGTATATCTCCCTGTCGGGCTGACGTACAGCCATACAGCCCTTTTTCGGACCGAGCATCATAACACCCTCAATGAGAGCTTGTCCGCCGACTTTTGTTTTGATTATCTTCTTGTTCTGTTCGCTCATATTCAGCCTTTCTTATTGTTCGTCCTTTTTAGCTATCGGCAGGGTGATCACTACCCTTGTATATCGTCCGAGTTCGCTTTCAATATCAAGTGTTCCGCCGTGTGCGGTCACAATCTCATCTGCAACCGCAAGGCCTATTCCCGAACCTCTTACTGTGTTGTTCGCCTTATAGAATTTGGCTTTAACTTTGGGCAGGTCGGATCCGGCAATGCCGCAACCGTCGTCTTCAACGGTAATGATAACCGAGTCGGCAGTCATAGCAGTAGCTACTATGATATGTCCGTTTACTGCGGAGTATTTTATAGCATTGTCTATTATATTTATAAACACCTGTCTTATACGGTTTCTGTCGCCGAAGATAGTTACTATCTCCTGCGGCTCGTCATACAGAAGCGTCTTATTTTCCTGTCTTGCCTTTTCGGAGTATATTATCACAGCGTCGGTAAGCTCGGCAAACACGTCCATATTCGCCTTGCTGAGGTTGAACCTGCCGCCCTGTATCCTTGAGAAGTCAAGCAGTTCTTCAACCATATTGGAAAGTCTTTCGGATTCTTCCGCAATGACCCGCATACCTTTTTTGGCGGTTTCCTTATCATTAGGGCTTGCGGCGATTGTTTCGCTCCAGCCCTTTATCGCCGTCAGCGGGGTACGCAGTTCGTGCGATACGGAAGAGATGAAGTCGTTCTTTATTTTCTCCGAGTTTTCAAGCTCGTCTGCCATATAGTTGAATACGTGGCACAGCTCACCGAGTTCGTCATCTGTGGTTTCCTCAATATGCACTCCGAAGTCGCCCTTTGCTATTTTTCGTGCGTTTACGCTTATCTGCCTTAAAGGCATTACTATCGATTTTATGAAGTAAAGTCCGAGCACCAGCATAAGTATTATGATAGCTCCGCTTATTGCTATTATGAAAATCATAATCACGCCGAGCTGTTTATCTACCTTTGAAAGCGAAGTTATGACCCTTACTGCGCTGTAGTTGTCGTTTCCTGTTTCAAGCAGTCCGGTGACTGCCATGACCTTCTCGCCGTTGCTCTGATAGCCGCTGTAAACACCTATGCCGTTTCCACTTTTAACTGCGCTGTCATAGTCGGGCATATCATAGGAGTTGCTCGGCTCGAATCCGCTTGACGTTATTACGACCTTGCCTCCGGAGTTTATCATCATAAGCTCCATACGGTCTTTTTTGGTGAAACTTTCAACGGTATCTCGTATCTCGTTTGAATAGTTGGTGCCGCTACCTGTCGAACTGCTGTTGTAGTACCGTGTAAGCACGGTGGATATAACGTTCAGCTCACTGCGGAGCGTCTGCTCGACTGTACTGTAAAAGTACGCCCTGAATACGCAGTACATAACTATATCAAGCAGTACCAGAACTATAACTACCGCGCTGAAGCTTTTAAGAAACCAGCGGTTAGCTATCGTCGTGCGTCTTGCCAAAGCCTTTACCTCCGTTTGTTTATCCGTTGAACTCGCCTGCGGCGGCAAGCTCGTCTACGCACCACTTGTAGCCGTAGCCCCATATGGTGGTTATGTATCTCGGATTTGACGGGTCCTCTTCTATTTTCATTCTGAGCCGCCTTATGTTGACATCGACTATTTTATCGTCGCCGTAATAGTCCTCGCCCCATATACGGTTAAGTATGCTCTTGCGGTCAAGCGCCGAGCCGCTGTTTTCCATGAAATACTCAAGCAGCTGATATTCCACCTGCGTTATCTCTATGCCTGTTCCGTTCTTTGTGAAAATACGGCTCTTTGTATTTATTGAGAACGGACCGGAGATAAGCGTTCTGCCCTCGTCCTCGGGCGGTCTTGCAACGCTCAGGCTCACCCTGCGGTATACTGCGTCGACTCTTGCAACAAGCTCAGACGGAGAGAACGGCTTTGTCACATAGTCATCCGCACCCTGCGTAAGACAGCGTATCTTGTCTACCTCCTGACTTTTGGCGGAGAGCATAATGATACCCATAGTATCGCTCTTCTGCCTGAGCCAACGACAAAGCTCGCTGCCGTCCATGCCGGGCATCATTATATCAAGCAGTGCGACATCGATAAGCCCGCCGTAGTGCACATACGCTTCCATAGCCTGAGCGGCATTGCTGACATCTATAACGTCATATCCGCTGCGCTTCAGGTTTATTACGACAAAATCCCTGATTGCGTCTTCATCTTCACAAACGAGTATTCTTTTCATATGTTTACCTGCCTTTCACTATGCCGTTCCGGCTTAATTTCCACTGCTGAGCAGAGCCGCATCATTGTCGTATCCTTCCGGACGCACTTTGACAGCCGCTTCTATTTCATCATCGGTAAGCGACAATCCCTCGTACATAATGCTCTTGTAATATATCGTCTTTTCGTTGTCGTCCGAGAACAGTCTGAAACCGTCACGGAGTGCCGATTGAGTATCCGGTTCACTCTGAGCCGATGTGTCGCTTTTAAGCACGGTCTTTATTGTCAGCAGAGCGTATTCGTTTTCCTTTATGTCGCCCTCGTACTTCCAGAATGTGACAGAGTTGTCTTCCGTGTTGACGGTTGCGGTCACCATTCCGACCCATCTTCCGGGGAAGGTGAGCATGAAGTTCCTCTGAGGATCAACGAATGTATATGCCGTAAGTTCTATCTTGCTGCAATTCTGCTTGTACCAGCGGACTGCGCATATCTGTTCGGGGAATGAGAGGTTTTCATATCCGGGGAGCGGCGAGGTTGCAGGGATATCTATTATTCCGTCGCCGTCGATATCCTGCGAAGGCAGTTTAGGAGTATAGCCGTTCACATGGCGTGAATAGTTGGTATCTGCACCGTCCCTCTCTGTTGTTTCGGCTGTTGCAAAAGAGCTTCCGTTATAATACAGCACGGTTGTACCGTAATAGTTTTCCGAAATGAGATAGTCGACCGCTATGCACGGCATTTTCTTTCCGAGTAAAAGGCAGTTTGCAGATGTTATTCTTTCAAAATCGGTAACTCCGTTTCCGAATGACAACACCGGGTATATCATACCGAGGGTCTTGCCGTCGCTACAGCCGTAGACGGTCATATTAGCGCTCTTCTTTGCACCGTCACGGTTGAAGCAGGCAAGATATTCGCCGCTTTCGGTCAGGTTGTCAAGCATTATATATGATGAATATCCTACTGTGCCGAGCTGTGTTGCAACGCCGTTTTCATAGTCAATAACAGACATTATTTTGTCGGAAGAGCCGAGGACGGAGTAGCTTATAAGCAGTTTTTCCTTATCCGAGCCAAGCTTTGAAAAAGCAACGCTTTCGACCTCGGTGCCTGCGGCGGGAAGCTCATAGGTCGCATTCCAGTCGCCGTTTTCGTCCTTGTCAAGAAAGCTTACACGCAGGTTTCCGACTGCATTTCCGTCCTGAGCTCCGGGTTCTTTTGCCGTATCGGTCTTGTTCTGCTCATAGAACACTATCGCCTCGTCGGTGGGTTCATCGTCTATATTGTGGATAACAAATGCACTGCGGTATTCTCCTGTATGGGGATAACGCAAATCAACCCTGCCCGCGCTTGCGGTCAGGGCATTGTATATTTCGTTCTGTTCGTCGGTAAGTCTGGGAGAAGCCAGCAGGTCGCCTGCCGAAAATGAGCCGGAACAGCCGCAGAGTGCAGAAATAAAGCACACCAGCGCAGTAAGCCCTGCTGTTTTTCTGAGTATTTTATTAAGACGTAGTATAGTGATGTTTTTCATTTTTTCTCCTCGGACGCTTACTCGGCGTCCTGTGTATCGCTTTCGGCGGCGGTTTCTTCCGATGCGGAAACACCGTCCTGCTTCGGAACGGAAGCGTCGTCTGTGATTGCGGGAACCGCCTTTTTTGAGAACTGTACTATACCTGCAAGCACTGCGGGTACAAAAGCGGTGATTATAAGTTCAAGGTCGGGTGCGTCAATAAGCTGCGTCCACTTTTCGGAATCTGTTACCGCAAGCGCAAAACAGCTTATAAGATAAGCGGCAGAGCACGCTCCGCTGAAATATCCCGAAGCTATAAGCGCGGTTCTTGTGAATTTCTTTTCGCCGCCGCACATAAATCTGCCCATATTTATCCAGAACAGTATAGTCAGGATATAGAACAGCATAAGCATAAGCTTCTGCGGCATACCGGTTATTATCGGACTGCCGAGATAGAATTTTACGGCTACTATCAGATAGTTGATGATTATGAACACTGCGCTTACGCACTGCGCAGGGACTATCTTTGACGACGACATTATCGTCATACCGCCTGCAAGATACGCTATACAGCCCGCAAGTGATGTTATCGTGTATATTCCGACTGTTCCTGCGGAAAAGTCGTTTATAACAGGCAGTATCCATGCCGCACCTGCGAGTATCATTACAATACCCACGGCAGTACAGCTTTTCGCTGAAAGCTCTGCGGCTGTTTTGGGCTGAGAACTTTTGATGTCGAAGAAAGCGAGAATGCTGACAGCCACAGCCGATGCTATAAGCAGTATATGGTATACTGTGTTAAGAATCTCGCTTCCCGCCGCATAGAGATTGGACGGATATTCTGTACCTGTATTGAGCTGGATTATTCTCAGTACGGTAAGTACAACGGCGGATATAATTCCTGCCGATATTGCCTTTTTATCGGAAAGTATGCCTTTCATTGTTGCGCCTTTCAATTGTTCTTTTATAATCAGCGCTGGTCAAGAGCAATATAATCCCTGTTCTTGATAAGCGTTCTGTAGGCAGGACGCATGATACGCTTGCCGTTTTCTATTTCTTCCATTCTGTGAGCGCACCAGCCGGGCATTCTTGCACAGGCAAACAGTGCGGTGTACATTTCAACGGGTATGCCGAGGAACTTGTAAACAAGACCTGAGTACATATCAACATTTGCACACATTGTCTTTACATCGCCCTTGTTCTTTGCAAACAGCTGGGGAGTAAGACGCTCGATAGTATCGAGCAGTCTGAACTCGGCTTCCATCTCTGTGCCCTTTGCAAGCTTGAGAGCGGATTTCTTGAGCTGTACGGCTCTTGGGTCTGACAGGGTGTATACAGCGTGACCCATACCGTAGATAAGACCGCTGTGGTCGTTTTCTTCCTTGTTTAATATCTTTGTGAGGAAGTCTGCAACTTCACCTTCGTTTTCCCAGTTCTTTACGCCGTTTTCAATACAGTTAAGCATTTCCATGACTTTAATATTTGCACCGCCGTGACGTGGACCCTTAAGCGCCGAGATAGCGGAAGCATAAGCCGCATAAGCGTCTGTACCTGTCGAGGTTACGCAACGGCAGGTAAATGTCGAGTTGTTACCGCCGCCATGCTCTGCATGGAGCATAAGACAAAGGTCGAGAAGCTTTGCCTCCTCCTTTGTGTACTCACGGTTGTCACGCAGTGTGGACAGAATGCTTTCTGCAAGGCTCTCGTCAAGGTTTATCGGGTGCATTACCATACTTGAGTTATAGAGATAACGGCGCATTACCTGATAAGCGCCTACCATTATTGCGGGCAGTCTTGCGATAACCGAGATAGCCTTGAGCATTTCGCTTTCCATGCTCTTGTTCTCAGGCTCTTTATCATATGTGTAAAGTGCGAGTACCGACTGAGCCATCTTGTTCATTATGTTTGATGACGGGCAACGCATAAGTACGTCCTCTGCAAAGTAGGGGGGCAGAGTGCGGTAGTGTGTTACTATCTTCTTGAAGTCCTCAAGGTGTTCCTTGTCGGGCAGGTTTCCGAAAAGAAGGAGGTAGGCTGTTTCTTCAAAGCCGTATCTTCCGTCCTTTTCAACGCCGCTTACAAGGTCGCAGATATCATATCCCCTGTATATCAGCTGACCGGGAGCAGGGCGCTTTTCGCCCTCGTCGATAACATAGCCGTGTACACAGCATATGTTTGTAAGACCGACAACAACACCGCTTCCGTCGTTGTTACGAAGTCCTCTTTTTACGTTATATTTGTCATATAATCTCGGGTCTATTGCCGTCTGGATTTTGTAGTCGCGGCAAAGCTTCTGAAATCGCTCGTTCATATATTTATTCCTTTCTTTATACGTTTATAATAGCCTCGCATATTCTATACCGTAAAAACGGTGAATATAATGAATTACGGACGAACCGGTTTACCGAAGCGTCTATTCCCTATTATTATACTCTATTTGTTCTGATAAGTCAAGAAAGGAAAAATCGGCGCAATGAAAAAGAAATATCTGTATCTGCTTATAGCCGGGCTTGTGCTGGTAGCCGTCATGCCTGTGGTCATACTATTGTGTTTTTCGGCAAGGACAGAGCAGATAAGACCGCAGACGGTAATATATTGTAACACGGAATATGCGTATAAGGAATTTCTTGCCGGTTGTGTGCTGAGTGAGCTGAAAACGCTTGACAGTCCGCCGGATAATAATGATACCGAGGGGATAAATGCAGTAGCAATGGCGCTTGACTGTTCGGCAAGATATCTGCTTAAAACGGGCAAAGCGCCTGACAGCGGATATCCCCGGCTTGATTATATGGACGAAAGGGAGGGGCTTGCGCATTTCGGCGCAGAGCTTTCGATCTACAGAAAATATGCGGAAAAGTCAGCAGAATATGCATTATCGCAGAACTTCACCGTAGACGGTAAAGCTGTTTTTCTGCCCGTCTGCCGTATTTCATCGGGAACTATGATATCGCCCGGTGACTGCAAAAACCCGTATGTGAAAAAGCTGTACTGCGAAAAGGATAAGACTGCGGATTATTATATCGGAAGTTGTCAGCTGACAGCGGACGGCATAGCGGAAATAATGCTGACTGCGTATCCATCTCTTATTATTCCACCCGATGAATCAAAGTGGATAAGTAATATAAACCGTGACGGTGACGGGAATGTGCTGGGGCTTAGCGTATGCGGTATAAGAATGTCGTGTGAAGAATTCCGCAGTCTGTTTGATATCCGTTCTCCGTCGTTTGATATAAGCTATACGCAAAGACTGTACAGCTTTACGACAAGAGGTGACGGCTGTAACAGCGGAATGAGCGTATATTCGGCACTTAAATTGTCTGAACGTGGTTACAGCGCAAGGCAGATATTGAATGAGTTTTACAATTTGTAGAATACGGAATGCTATATACAAATTGTTATGCCGCGCTTAACCAAAAGCCTTTACGAAACCTAATATCATTCAAAAAAGGAAAACACGCTTTGTCAAGCACTGATTTATAGCTCCCTTGTGTAAAGGGAGCTCAGATTGTAGAAAAAGTATGTTTTTTCAACAAAAGTGCTTGTCCTCAATCCCTATCCCCAAACCCCTTTCCCCGGTGAAAGGCTGTGTATGCTTGGTTGGCTTTGCATCTGTGCAATCGTGGTCGTTTATTGTCGGTGCGTCCTGCACCGACTTTGTTCGACCACTTGTATGCGTCCTTGCATAGAGCATTTGGGCATACACGCCCGGCATCCGTGCCGGGGCTATATTACTGGGGCTACCGCCCCTCAACCCCATTTTTTGATAATGATAGAGGTTTTTCGACAGACTGAGGGATTGCCTACCGCCGACCTTTTGCCATCACCTCCGCTGACAATCCCTCAATAGTTGGCAGTGCTTCGCACTGCAACAGATGCTCACCTTTACACAAGGGAGCAAATTGTGATGCTTCTTTTTCACACGTTGCACTTAACCTTAACCCTACAAAAACTCAATGTCAGTCAGAAAGAACACACGTTACATCAAGTACTGTCCCTTTTTCAAATCCACCGCCAACGGCGGTCACCACAATTATTCATTATTCATCATTCATCATTCATCATTCATTATACAAAAAGTCCGCCGTCTTTTCAGACAACGGACCTTGATATAAAGTTTTAATGTAAAATTAAAGTGTGCCGTCCGCCGTAAAGGCTTTGCCTTTTCTTATGTAGTAATTGTAGAAGAACAGATCTACAGCCAGCGCAAGCACCCAGCCTACGGGCCACGACAGCCATATTCCGTCCGAGCCGAAGAACGGAGAGAGGATATAGGCGAAAATAACACGCAATGCAAGGTCAAGACAGGTGCTTATCATAAACGGCGTCATAACGCCGCAGCCTCTTACACCGCCGTCAATTACTATCTTTATGCAGACAAAGAAATAGAACGGGGAAACGATAGTCAAAAACTTACTGCCGGTTGCGATTATCTCAGAGTTAGCCTGTGTCGCAAACAGGTTTACAAGCGTTCCGCCGAAAAGCAGGAAGCACACTACAAAAGGTATCGCTATAACAAGACACATCAGCATACCCGACTTCACACCCGTTTTAACACGGTCGGTCTTGTCTGCGCCTATGTTCTGAGCGCAGAAGTTCGACACGCTGTTTGAAAGCGTTGAGAAACAGGTTATTGCGAAAGTATTCAGCTTGATAGCAGACGCATAACCGCCTATTACCGATGAACCGAAGCTGTTTACCAGGCTCTGCACGAACAGATTTCCTACCGATACAAAACTGCTCTGTAATATTGACGGAACGGAAATACGGCTTATCTGCTTGAGTGCGTCAGAAGAGAATATTTTAGGCTTTTTGGGAGTATCCGACTGTATCTTTCCGACACGTTTTAGAAGTACGAAGAACGCCGCAACGCCTGCCGCGCCCTGAGCGGCGAATGTAGCCCATGCAACGCCTGCGACGCCCATCTGAAATACTATTACAAACAGCAGGTCAAGCGCAATATTTCCGAGTGAAGATGCTATAAGGAAAAACAACGGTGCTTTCGAGTCGCCGAGGGCGGTGAATATACCGTTGCAGGCATTGTAGATAAAAAGGAACACAAGCCCCAGGACATATACCCTCAGATAAATATCGCTGTCCGCAAATATATCATCCGGTGTGCCGAGCAATGTCAGCATCGGTGAACATAAGGCACAGCCTATCACGGTAAGCACTCCGGCGATTGCCGCAAACGAAACCAGCGCCGTGTTTATCGCCGTTTTCATATATGTATAGTTCTTTGAACCGAAAAGTCGCGCAACAACGACCGACGCACCGACGCTTCCGCCTGTTGCCACTGCCATGAATATCATTGTGACGGGGTAACTTGCGCCTATTGCACCCAGCGCCATATCGCTTACAAAGTTGCCTGCAATAACGCTGTCAACAATGTTATAAAGCTGTTGAAATGCAACGCTGAGCAGCATCGGCAGAGAGAATTTCAGCAGAACGGAAAAGGTCCTGCCGCTAGTCATATCCGTGACCATTCTTTTATAATCGCTTCCTTATCTTTTCTTAAAACCTTTTGGAGCGGCTTTTGTCAGCCTTGCGGCATAGGTCTTTACAGTATCCGCAAACTGCAGTTTCTTTACAAATCCGGAGGGAATTTCGGAATATCCGAGCAGTGCGCCTTTCAGTGCGCCCGCAATAAATGCGCATATATCACTGATACCGTCCTGGTTTGCCGCAAGCTGTACTGCGCTGAGATAGTCGTAATGCACGCAGGCACAGTATACGCCGATAGCGAGGGCAGAGTCGGCTGTACTGCCGTTTCCGAGCTCGGCAACGTCGGTAAGCGGCGAAGTCGTTTCGTCCGGCAGAGCGAGCGCCTTGTCAAGCGCCGCAAAGCAGTCTTCAAAACCGTCGTATTCTTTAAGCATTTTCATTGTATCTAGAACGGACTGTTCAATCGAATTTCCCTTGCAGATAAAAGCTATAATCGAGGCAAGACAGCCCGTTGCAAGATATGCTGTCGGGTGCGAATGGGTAATGGCGGCAAGGTCACAGCCTGTTGCGAATGCACGCGCGGGGTCGCTGTAAAAATAAAGTCCGGTAGGTACTGCTCTCGGCAGGCAGTCGAACAGCTTGTTTGCGTTTATGGGTCGTCTTATTCTGCCGTATGTGTGTTCCGACTTTATATCGGCAATGGTTTGTACCAGTTGTTTTGTCGGATTACGCTTTTTTGCGAGAGCCGGAACGCCCAGCAGGTCGCACGGAAAGCCTGTTTCGTTTTCGTCAAGTATCCATTGCAGCTCTACCGATGATGTACCGCCTGTCTGTGTGTACAGCCACTGCTGAAGCGCCAGGAAAACATAATCCGCCGGGTCGGCTTCATTTGTTTTCAGCCCTGCCGCGTCTGCCCACAGTATACCGTGTGCCGTGAACAGCATCATCTGGGTCTCGTCTGATATGCGGGCATATTTCTGGTGCTTTTCCGGCTTCAGCTTGAGTATGCCTTTCTTGCCGTAGATATCCTTTATCTGACTTCTGGTTATCGTCTTTACGGGCGAGCCGAGTGCGTCACCTGCGGCGGCGCCTACCAGACAGCCTGAAAATCTTTCTTTCTTGTACAATTTCTTATTTGCCATAAAATCTCCTGCGGCAATGTGCCGCCCCAAATTCCGCCCTGCGGCGGGTCGCCGCTGACAATTCCGACCTTGTGAAGCATTTGTGCTTACCTTAGCTTTGCGTAACGGTCGGGAATAAATGATAATTATATTTATAACGCTGCACAGCGTTTCAGCTTGCAGAAAAAGTCTGTTTTTGAAACAAACTTCTAACTTACTATCCCTATCCCCCTGCCCCCTTTCCCCGGGAAAGGGGGATTTTACTGGGGCTACCGCCCCTAGTCCCTGTCGGGGGCTCCGCCCCAAAGCAAGGATGCTTTGGTTGCTTGCCAAAAGTTTTGCACGATGCAAAACCAGCAGAGCAAGCAACACTCGACACCCCATTTTTTATCAACGAAAGAGTTTTTTCGACAGTCTGTAACGCTGTACAGCGTTTTATTCACTTGCCTGCATTTTTCTGTAGCTTATCATCAGGTCGACGAATCTGCCGTATGACTTCTTTCCGTCCGTCTGCCCCTGCGATTTAAGATAGGTATCGTTCACTGTTGTGGCGACAGTTGCGACCGGAGTTTCGTATTTCTTCCAGTATGCGCTGTTGGCGCTGAGCTCCGCTATTACTTTTTCATCGGCATAGCTCATAAGTTCGCTGTATATTTCCGCTCCTGCCGCCGAATAAAGCGCATTTGCGGCATAGATAAGAGCGTATACCCAGCCCGCATATTGCAGATACACGTTATCCGAGCCTGTGCAGGCGAGATAGGCGATAAAATTTGCCTCGTCCTCACGCATAAAGCCTTTCAGATGCGACAGTTCGTGACACACCGTGAACGGTTTTGCAAAGTCCGGCGCATTTGCGTTATAATTTGCTTCTATTGTAAACGGCGCATACATACCGAGTATTTTCATATAAGACATACCCTCTGACGCAATTACCGGCTTTGCGTCCGGATAAAACCCCGACAGGCTGTCGTACCTATCGCCGAGCAGGTTCATTGCCTTTTTGCATTCTTCGTCAAGGTTTATTTTGCTGTCAAGCTCTACCGTCAGCGTTTCATCGGTTTCTATCTTCCGGGCGGTATCATTTGCGTTTTTAAGAATGTATACGCAAAGGTCGGCAAGCTCCTGCGCCGTGTAGGCTTCAACGGTAAATCCGCTGACTGCGGAAAACGGTGTTCTGTTATAGTTTATTCCACAGAAAAGCGTAAATACAAAGAATATGCTGACCGCAAAGTTCAGCACAACGGCGAGCACCCTTGTCATGAGCCGTTTCCGTTTACCTTTGCCTTTGATGAATCTGACAACGGTAAAGGTTACACCGACAGCGGCAAGGATAATTACCGTGTACAGCAGCAACTCACACAGCGAGAAAGGCAGTACAGAAGTGATCCGCCCGACAGTGCCGACAAAAAACGGATATATATTTGTACTGTACCATTCGGCAAACCCGGTCGTATTTTTTGCAAGCAGAGTAAGCGTAAGCGACGCGGCAAAAGCCGGCACTGTGTAATACAGCCACTTTGGTATTTTTGTAAATACGGATTTCAACTTTGCCATACAGATACATCTTTCTTAGCGTCGGTTCAGTACAGGTTTCTTACCTTGTCGAGATAGTCGGTAAATTCTTTTCTCAGAGTCAGCGGTTCAAGAATTTCGGCATTTGCTCCGAGCTGGAACAACCAGCCGAAAAATGTCGGGCTGACGTTTATATCCTTTGATATGTAAAAATGATTTTCATCGAGCTTGTGCATTGTTATGTCCGAGCCGAACTTATCCATGACAACGCTTGTAAGCGAGTTGTCGAAGCTGAGCTTTGCCCTTACGGTTTCGCTTCCTGCGAACATACCGAATATCCTGCGGGTATATTCCGCAAGGTTGAAGTCCTTAGCGGGAACAGCGGGTTCACCGGAAACTTCAACGTCTTCCATACGGTCAACACGGAAGTTCGATATAGCGTTATACTTTTCATAGTAGCCTATGCAGTAGTAGTTTTCATCTTCCCACGCAAGCGAGTACGGCGACATTACATACCGTCCGCCCGATGTCTTGTAGACTTTTTTCTTTTTGATATCATATCTGAAGTAGTGGAAGGTGATTTTCCTCTGCTGCTTTATCGCCTCGTGTATTTTGTTGATATTATAGTATATCTTGCGGTTTTCCGTCTTTACACGGTTTGCTACGATTACGCTCCTTTGCAGTTCGCGAGCCTTGAAGTTGCTGGTGAGATGTGATATTTTCTCAACCAGTTCCCTTGACTTGTCCTCGGTTATAAACTTTGAGCAAGCTGCCGCATCGGCAAGCAGCTGAAGCTCTTCAAACTGGAACCTGTCTGTTCCGAGATAATAGCTTCCTACCTTGTCCGAGCAGATATCCATATCCATTACTTCACGCAGAAGCTCTATATCGTCATAGATAGCCTTGCGCTCCGCCTTTATGCCTACCTTGTCAAGCCCGGATATAATATCCTTTACGGTAAGCGGGTGCTGTTCGTCTGACTCTTCACGGAACATTTTTTCCAGATACAACAGTTTCGGTTTCTGATTTGATGAACGCGGCATAGTACATTTCCTTTCCTATTCATGCTTTATCTGAATTATTACCGACAGCACAAGCACCGCCGCTATAAGAGCGGAGATTGTGACAGTAAAAACATTGAATGCCTGTGTAAGGTACGGGACGAGCGACATTACCAGTGCTATCGAAGCTAAAACCGTAATAGGTGTCTGACGCTTCTTGCCGAAGAATATCCACAGAAGCGAAAGCATAGCCGTAATAGTTGTCATCACAGCGCATATCATATAGTTGAACATTGCATATCCCATAGGGGTAACATCAAAATACGAATAGCTTTCAAACCTGAAAGCGACAACGCCGTTATCTGCAACCAGTCCGTATCTGAGAACTGCGCCAAGCGGCAACAGTTCCATAATTATTGCCGCAATGCAGGCAATAAGCCGTGCAACACCGAGTTTTTTCATAATATTTCACCCTGAATAATCGGCATGGGACACCCCATACTGACAACAATCTTACTTCACCCTTACAAAATGCGCAATAAACGACCTGAAATCCCCCCACAACGAAGGAATGTCAAATCCGCTGTTCATCAGAAGCTCTGCCGAATAAACCCTTCCCGTCTGCTCGTGCTTGTAGTAGCAGCCCTTTTCAAGCCCTTTCAGCTTTACTCTGTGCAGGAACACGCTCGGCTCCTTAAGAACCTGTACATATTCGAGGAGTGTTTCGCTCTTGTCCTTTGCGACGAACTGCCATGCGTCAAAGCGGTCGTTTGCGAACGGATCGCCGATTCTGTAATAATCGCCTGTTCTTACAAGGGGATTGTACTTGTTGAATTCTTCTATCTGTTCCTTTATCGCATACTTGTCATCGTCCGAAATCTTCGTAACGTCAAGCTCATATCCGAACGTACCGGACATCGCAACGTGTCCTCTTGTTTCAAAAGGAGTAATTCTGCCGACGCAGTGGTTCGGGCTGTCCGAAACGTGAGCGCCGAAGCAGGAGCATGGATAGCACATAGAAGTACCGTACTGTATCTTGAGTCTTTCAATAGCGTCGGTATCATCGCTTGTCCATATCTGGGGCGAGTAGTAGAGCATACCTGCGTCAAAGCGTGAACCGCCGCCTGCGCAGTTTTCAAGGAGCAGGTCGGGGAAATCAGTAAGCAGTCTTTCCTGCATTTCATATACGCCGAGAACGTATCTGTGCCATATCTCACGCTGTCTTTCGGGAGGGAATACCTCGTTGCCGACCTCGCTCAGCTGTCGGTTCATATCCCACTTTACATATTCTATGTTTGCACTTGAAAGGATAGCCTTCATCTGCTCATAGATATAGTCACGCACTTCTTTTCTTGAAAAATCAAGTACAAGCTGACTTCTTACAGTCGTGCGGTGTCTGCCGGGAATGTGTATGCACCAGTCCTGATGCTCCGCATACAGCTTGCTGTCAGGACTTATCATCTCAGGCTCGAACCATATACCGAACTTAAGACCTATCTTGTTTACCTCGTCTACAAGGTGCTTAAGACCGCCCTTTATCTTATTCTCGTTCACAAACCAGTCGCCGAGGGAAGATTTATCATCGTTTCTGTGACCGAACCAGCCGTCATCCATGACGAGCATCTCGATTCCGGCTTTCTTTGCTTCTCTTGCGATATCAAGGAGCTTGTCCGTGTCAAAGTTGAAATAGGTAGCTTCCCAGTTATTTATAAGTATAGGACGGCGCATATCCTTCCACTTTCCTCTTATAAGGTTGTTCCTCATTACATCGTGGAAGTTTCTCGACATCTGACCTAAGCCCTCGCCGGAATAGGTCATGATGACCTCCGGCGCCTGAAAATCCTCTCCCGGCTCTAAGTGCCACGAGAAGTCATACGGATTTATACCGAGCAGCGCCCTTGTCTTTTCATACTGACCTACCTCTACCATTCCTAAGAACGAACCAGAATACACCAGAGCAAAGCCATACGCTTCGCCGAAGTCCTCTGTTGCGGTGTGGTCGCACAGTGCAAAGAAGTTGTTGTGAGCGTGGCTTGTAGCACCTCTGTTGGAATCTATCGACTGCTTGCCGAAACGTATAGGGAAACGCTGTACATGGCGTTCTCTTGCCCATGTTCCGTGCAGTGTTATCATATCGTAGTCCATTCTGTCAAGATCAAGGCTCATTGATATGATACGGCGCAGGTCGATAGCGGCAAGACCGTTGTTTTCGACCTTTACGCTTCTTGTGATAACGTCAAATTTCGGGAATACGCTGTACATAAGCGTAATGTCAAGACCGCTGTGCGGGTCGTAGCAGAATACCTCAAGCGTCTGTGCCTCGTCGTCTGCGGCGTATGTAGCGGGAAGCCCCTTTAATTTCGGCTTGCCGTTTGATATTCTGTAATCCTTGTAGTAGCACTCGCAGGCGGACATACCGTTTATATCCATTACCTGCATTGCCGGCTCTCTGAAATCCGCAACGCCCGATGTCGGAAATTCGATGGGCGCGCAGTCAAAGCTGTGAGGTCCCATAGCGTCATGTACGGCGGGAACAAACGGCTCGTCATTCGGTATGCGGAGCATATGTGTTATATCAGTTTCCGGAATATAACCGCCGTAGTACAGGTGGAGCAGGTTTCTGCTGTCGGTGATATGGAATGCGTAGCTCGATTTTTCCGTGTCGAGCTTGAATACACGCTTGTTTTCGTCAAATACGATAGACATAATTTTTCCGTCCTTTTAATTTTTCGGGGATACGGTCAGTTCCCATATACAATTAATATAACATATTTCACGGCTTTTCTCAATCCTTTTAAGTAAAATTTTAAGCATTTTTCATTTTTGCCGAACAAACCCGTTGTATAAGAGAATGAGAGGTATATTACAGCACCGTTTCATCCACCCTTTTTATCACAAAAGCATAACATAATTCACCGTTAATCTTAAATTTACTTAAATTACGCCCTTGATGCTGTGTAATGCCGTTAGTTTCAATAAAATTTCACATACATTTTAGGCATAATGCACATTGACTTTAAAAAAACGAAATGTTAAAATAGGTGTGTAGAGTTACACAAGTGTGTAACAAAACGAAATTAAGTTTTATTAGGAGGATTTTTCCAATGAAGTTAAGAAAGATCATGACAGGTATCGTAGCTTCTTCGCTCGCACTCAGCACATTAGCTGTAGCAGCAAGCGCATCAAGCCTTAAGAAGGTAACAGAAGCAGACGGCAAGTCTGCAGGCCTTTCATCAGGTAACGATTCATGGCTCGTTCAGGTTTACAACGAAGGCAATGAAGCAGAGGGCAAGCCCGCTACAAAGTACGATATCGACTACTCAAAGGTAACAGGCGCAAGATTTACTGTTACAATTCCCGAAAAGGATGCTGACGGTGCTGACGGCAACCGTGAGTTCTGGGACGGTGCTACAGGCGGCGGCGTTATTCTTTCAATCAACGGCGGCGACATCCAGAATGGTACAGACGCTTGGGATACATACAACTGGCCCAGCAAGGAGTACTGGGGAGTTACAGATGACGCTCTTGAGCTCGCTACAGACCCCAACAAGGATGACGATGCTTCAAACGATAAGGATCTGAGCTACGAGAAGATCGACGATTATACATACCAGCTGACAGCTAACGGCTTTGACAACCCCATCGCTAACGGCACAGCTAAGACAATCGGTTGCATGCAGATCGCACTTCAGGAATGGGGCTCATCTATCGCTACAATTGAAGTTGTAAAGTGTGAAGTTCTCGACGCTGAAGGCAATGTACTTATTGCATTCGACGGTCTTGGCAATGTAGTTGACGGTGGCAACTCCGCTCCTGCTACAGATGCTCCCGCTACAGATGCACCTGCAACAGACGCTCCCGCTACAGATGCTCCTACAACAGGTGACTCTACAAAGCCCAGCACAAACACAGGTGTTGAGAGCGTTGCAGTAGTAGCAGGCGTTGCAGTTCTCGCTACAGGCGCTGTTATCGTTGCTAAGAAGAGAAAGTAATTTCGGCTTTAAGCAATAAGCGTAAATAAGCAATTTATCCCCCGCAGAAACCTGCGGGGGATTTTGTTTTTAATGGCAATTATAACAAAAAAGCCGAATATAACAGGAAAAGTGTTAAAAATTCAGTTGACATTGCATAAAAAATATGGTAAAATTAGCATGAAATATAGTCTACAGCTTTATGGGGAGGTCAGACTGATGCGCAAGCTGATACAACTTAATAATAAGAAAGGTTTCACAATGGTGGAGCTTATTGTAGTTATCGGAATAATCGGAATACTTACAGCTATAATACTGCCTGCATCACTCAATGCCGGTAAACCGCAGGAGGCTCAGGCAAAGGCAAAGAGCTTCTATTTCGGTTCACAGAGAATACTTATACAGTACAGAGCTGATGCGCCGGATAAAGACAGCGGATATTTTACATATGAATATGGCGCAAGCACGGCGACGATCGGCAAGGGCGACTATCTTTATATTGCGGCAAAGGCAGAGCAAGGGAAAGGTTTTACCGAAATAAGACTTTCAAATCTTCAGGCGCCGAGTGAAGACGTGGCGGCTAATACTGCTCAGGGCTATGTAGGAATGCAGACTTATGCACTTATGGACGAGACTTCAGCCGACCATAAGCTTCTGGATTCATTCAATACGTTTTCAACCGATGACGATTACGGATATTATTATGCATTGGTCGACGATCAGTGCAGAGTTATAATGACATATTGGACAGGATATGAAGAGATCGGGGATCTCAGCAAGGCGACAGACGATTCGGCGGCATTTACAAAGACAACCGTAGTCACTACCGGCGACTACTACGTTGACAGTTATATCCTTGGCGCATATCCCGAAAGATATGCTTTTGACGATATGACGTTATTCAAGGAAGTCAAGGCGTATGATTATGACGATACATCGTCAGCAGCACCTGAAAGCACATGAGGGTCAAGCGAACCTGAGCTGTAACTTAATATGAGATGAGGCACCCACCGTTATGGCGGGTGCTTTTGTATATATCAAGGCGGCAACACAAGTGAAAATCCTGCAAAATTTCCATAAAACTGCTTTATTACACTTGCAAAAGTATCGGATTTCTGTTATAATGTCTATCGTGTAGGTATAGGCTTTGATTTAAATTTCCATAAAAAGACATATCTATATAACCATAATTTATTAACCGACGCCGAAAATGCGTGAAAGGTCGTGTTATCAGTGGAACTATTCGGTTCCATCGTCTTTGCCTGAGGGCAGGCTTTAAATCAAGGATATTAAAACTAAGGAAAGAATAAAGGTATGAAAGAACAGTTACAGAATATAAGAGAGCAGGCGCTGAAGACTATCGGCGACTGCGTTGATGTTAAGCAGCTTGACGAACTGAGAGTAAAGTACCTCGGCAAGAAGGGCGAGCTTACAGCGATACTCAAGAGCATGGGTAAGCTGTCCGCTGAGGAAAGACCTGTTATGGGTCAGCTTGCAAACGATGTAAGACAGTCGCTTGAGGGTTTTATTGCACAGAAGCAGGCACAGCTTAAATCTGCGCTTATGGAGCAGAAATTAAAGAAGGAAACGCTTGACGTTACTATGCCCGGCAAGCAGCAGGCGATGGGAGTACGTCATCCGCTGAATATAGTTCTTGACGAGCTCAAGGAAATATTCAGAGGAATGGGATACACTGTAGTAGACGGTCCTGAGGTCGAGGAAACGAAGTACGTTTTCGATATGCTTTTAACAGAGGACGGACACCCTGCAAGAGATGAGCAGGATACATTCTATATTACCGATGAGATCCTTCTGCGTACACAGACATCTTCCGTGCAGATAAGAACAATGCTTAAAAACAAGCCTCCTATAGCTATCATAAGCCCCGGACGTGTTTATCGTCCCGACGCTGTTGACGGCACGCACTCGCCTATTTTCCACCAGTGTGAAGGCCTTGTAATAGATAAGAATATCACGTTCGGCGATCTTAAGGGTACGCTTGAAACGTTTGCTAAGCGTCTTTACGGCGACGATGTAAAGCTCCGCTTCCGTCCTCACCACTTCCCGTATACAGAGCCGTCAGCCGAGGTTGACTTACAGTGCTTCAAGTGCGGAGGCAAGGGCTGTCCGCTCTGCAAGGGCGAAGGCTGGATAGAGATGCTCGGTTCAGGCATCGTTCATCCGCAGGTACTTATCAACTGCGGAATAGATCCCGAAGAATACAGCGGTTTCGCTTTCGGTATAGGACTTGAGCGTATTGCTATGATGAGATATAACATAGACGATATGCGTCTGCTGTACGAGAACGATCAGCGTTTCCTCGCACAGTTCAGATAAGAGAATTCAGAAATACCGATAGGAATCGTAAAAGGAGATATTAACGTGGATTTATCAATGAGATGGCTTAACGACTATGTTAAAGCCGATATGCCAATAAAGGAATTCGTAGCGGATATGACGATGAGCGGTTCAAAGGTTGAAACCTATCATAAGATGTCCGATCCTATAAATAACGTGGTAGTTGCAAAGGTGCTGAAGCTGGAGCGTCACCCCGACAGCGAAAAGCTGTGGATATGCCAGCTTGACGCAGGCAGGGATGAGCCTGTGCAGATAGTTACTGCGGCGCAGAATCTGTTTGAGGGAGCTATAGTTCCCGCTTGTATGCACAACAGTACGATTGCAGACGGAACAAAGATAACAAAGGGCAAGCTGAGAGGCGTTGCCAGCAACGGTATGATGTGCTCTTATGCGGAGCTTGGTCTTACAAAGGATGATTTTGACTATCCCGTAGCAGACGACGGAATACTTATACTGAACAACGATCCCGATGTTGATTCTTTTAAGATGGGTATGGATATATGCGAGGCTTTACAGACAGACGATACTATAGTAGAGTTTGAGATAACGAACAACCGCCCCGACTGTCTTTCCGTACTCGGACTTGCACAGGAGGCAAGCGCAACGTTTGATATTCCTATGAACTACACCGAGCCTTCATTCAAGGGCGTTGACGGGGATATTACAAAGGAAATCAGCGTAAGCGTTGAAAATACAAAGCTCTGCTCACGCTATATGGCGGCGCTTGTAAAGAACGTAAAGATAGGACCTTCGCCCAAGTGGATGGCAAGAAGACTGAGAGCGAGCGGTGTAAGACCTATCAACAACCTTGTTGATATAACGAACTTCGTAATGCTTGAATACGGTCACCCGATGCACGCATTCGATTTAAGATATGTCGAGGACAACAGGATAGTTGTAAGAAACGCAAAAGAGGGAGAAACATTAAAGCTGCTCGACGAAATGGCAGAGCCTGTAAAGCTGACTCCCGAAATGCTGATAATCGCTGACGGAAAGAAGCCTATCGCCATAGCCGGCGTTATGGGCGGCGAGCATAGCGGTATTATGGAGGATACGACTACTGTCGTATTTGAGGCTGCCTGCTTTGACGGCGTATCGGTAAGACGTACAGCAAGAAAGATAGGCGAGCGTACCGAGGCAAGCTCACGCTTTGAAAAGGGTCTTAACCCGGTAAACGCAGAAAAGGCGCTCAAGAGAGCGTTACAGCTTATCGAGATGCTGGGCTGCGGCGAGGTAGTGAATACTATCATCGACGAGAACCACAGCGAGTATGTTCCCGAAAGATTAAAGCACGACTATAAGTGGGTGAATGAGCATTTAGGCTCGGATATAAGCGAGAATGAGCAGATAGAAATATTAAAGAAGCTCGGCTTCGGTTATGAAAACGGCGAGATAATCGTTCCGCCTACCCGTATAGATATGCACCGTGCGTGCGATGTTGCTGAGGAGGTTGCCCGTATATACGGCTACAACAGAATTCCCTCGACTATACCGAAGCTGTCATCACAGGGCAAGAGAACGCCCGAACAGATATTTGAGGACAAGGTAATATCACTTGCGCTGGCACTCGGATTCTACGAGGTAATGACTTACAGCTTTATTTCGCCTAAGGACTATGAAATGCTCCGCATGGACGAGAAGTCAAGAAAGAGCGTTGTGTTAAGACGTCCGCTCGGCGAGGATACAAGCGTAATGCGTACTTCTGCGCTTACATCAATGATGGAAGTTGTAAGAAGGAACTGGAGCAACAGAAACCTTGCAGGCAGATTCTTCGAGATAGCAAGAGAGTATTTCCCGACAGGAGAAAATCAGCTCCCTGTTGAAAGAGATGTTCTGTGCTATGCGCTTTACGGAAGCGGCGAGGACTTCTTTACCGCAAAGGGCGTTGCCGAGGAAGTTATGGCAAAGCTCGGTGTAAAGAATGTCGTATACACGGCTGAAAAGAACAATCCGACATTCCACCCCGGCAGATGTGCAAAGGTTACGGTAAACGGCGAGCTTATCGGTTATGTAGGGCAGCTTCATCCTGAGGCTGCGGCAAACTTCGGCGTAAATACAGAAGTTTACTGTGCTACACTGAGTATGGAAGTAATGTTCGATAATGCGGACGGCGATGTAAAGTATACCGCACTGCCCAAGTTCCCGTCAACATACAGGGATCTGAGCCTTGTGTGCAACGAGGACGTGCCGAGCGGAGATATAGTTGCTGTGATAGAAAAGACCGCAAAGCATCTTGAGGCTGTACGTCTGTTCGATATGTACAAGGGCGAGCAGGTGCCGGCAGGTATGAAGAGCCTTTCATACAAGCTGATACTCAGAAAGAAAGACGCTACGCTGACTGACGATGAGGCGGACGCAGTTGTTGCAAAGGTGCTTAAGGCGCTCGAGGCTATCGGCGTTACATTAAGATAACGCATAATGACAGCGGATTCTACAGAATAATCGGGGCACAGCCCCTTATAAACAGTAAGGAGAAAAGCAATGAAATATTTTAAAAGGCTGGCAGCGGCAATATGCGCCGTGGCAATTACGCTCAGTGCTGCAGGCTGTGCAGATGTATCAACTATAGGTTCGGTTGACAATCAGACCATAAATGCGGGCATATATCTTCTTTATGAGCAGACGGCTATAGGCGAGGCTCAGCAGGAGGTTGACGATCAGCTTAAGGCTATGGGTACTGATTCATCAAAGATCGATGACTTCAACTACTATAACTACAATGTACAGGACAAGACGTTCTCACAATATGTTCAGGACCGTACATTAGAGCAGGTAAAGCAGTATGTCGCTATCCAGAACAAGTTCAAGGAGCTGAATCTTTCACTCACAGACGAGGAAGAGGACACTGTGAAGACCTCTGTAAAGAAGATGTGGGATACGGAAATCTCATATTACGGCTACAGCACAGGAAAAACCTATGGTCAGAACTATGAGGCAGGCGGAATAAGCAAGAAGTCATACGAGGCTGTTCAGCTTGTAAACAAGATGAGCGAGAAGGTATTTGACGCTTACTATGAGAAAAACGGCATATCCGCAACAGACGAAAAGGATATAGCTACCTATTTCTATGACAATTACGGCAGATTCCAGATAATACAGGTTTCTCTTACAGAGGGCAACGGCGATAAGATAACGACCGACGAGGGTAAGAAGGCAAAGAAGGAACAGGCTCAGGGCTATGTTGACAGACTGCTTGCCGGCGAGGACTACGATAAGGTATATCACGAATATCAGGATCTTGTGGCAAAGGAAAAGGCTGAGGCTGAAGCCGAGAGCAACTCCGGCAATTCATCGGCGGTTTCTTCTGCGGCATCATCTGTAACTTCTTCGACAAGCGAAACCGCATCGGACGATACAACGAGCAGCGGAACATCGGGAAGTGAAGAAGAAGAGCACGACCACGAATTCCTGCTCGGCAAGACGGATACTTCACCGAGCGAGGAGTTTGTAAAGTGGGCATTTGAGCTTGATACAGACAAGGGCGGAGTTTACGAGGACGACAGCGTTTATTATGCGGTAGTACGCCGTGATATAAAGGAGCGTGAGGACTGGCTCACGGAGAATCACAGCAACGTGCTTCACGTTATGAAGGACGACGACTACAAGGCTATACTCAACGAAACGGCTAAGGACTATGCGCTTGATCTTAACAATGATGCACTCAACAAGTACAAGCCTGAGAATTTAAAGAAGTAATTCCGGCATAAATCAGAATATATGCGGTCAGAGCAATACTCTGACCGTTATTTTTCGGAAAGGACAATGCGGTATGATAGTATTATCCGGTAATGATATTTCGGTGTCCTTCGGCGGTGAAACGCTGTTCCGCGATGTGAATTTCCGTCTTGAAGAAAACGGCAGGGCGGGACTTGTAGGTGTAAACGGGTGCGGAAAAACCACGCTGATGCACGTTATAAACGGCAGGCAGGAGGCGGAAACCGGCGGTATAAGCAAGGCGGCGGGAATAAAACTCGGCTGTATGGAGCAGTATGTTATCCGTGACGATAATATCACTTTATATGACGAGGTACTGGAGATATTCCGCCCGCTTATTGACGCTGAAAACGAGCTTGCCGATATAGCGGTTGCGATAGATACGGGCGACCACAGCGAGCAGATGCTGTCAAGGCAGATGCAGTTACAGGAAAGATTTGAGCGTGACGGCGGACTTACCTATAAGTCGATGACTTCGTCGGCGCTTATCGGTCTGGGCTTTTCGGAAGAGGATTTCGGTAAGCCGATAAGCGTTATGAGCGGCGGACAGAAGAGCAAGGCGCAGCTTGCGAAGCTGCTTCTTTCTGGAAGTAACATACTTCTTCTTGACGAACCGACCAACCACCTTGATATCACCGCCTGCGAATGGCTCGAAAAGTTTCTGACGGAATACAAAGGCGCTTATATCGTTATTTCGCACGACCGTTATTTCCTTGATAAAGTAACAAATACGACTTTTGAAATGGAAAACAAGACGTTACATGAATACAAGGGTAATTATACACGATATCTTGATTTAAAGGCTGAGGCGAGAGAGGCTCAGCAGAGAGTATACGACAGAACCGTAAAAGAAATAAACCGCATTGAAGGCATTGTCGAACAGCAGAAACGCTGGGGACAGGAGCATAACTTCATCACGGCGGCATCCAAGCAGAAACAGGCGGACAGGCTGAAGGAAACGCTCGAAAAGCCGGAGGAGCTGCCGGAAGCGATCAAATTCTCTTTCAGGGCGAAAGATGGGGGAGCAAACGATGTGCTGACCGCTAAAAATCTGTCAAAATCTTTTGACGGGGTTACGGTCTTTCGCAATGCCGGGCTTGATATAAAGAGAAATACCACGACATTTATACTCGGTGAGAACGGTTGCGGAAAAACGACGCTGCTCAAAATACTTATGGGACAGTATCAGCCTGATAACGGAGAGTTTAAGTTGGGAAACAATATACAGTGCGGATATTACGATCAGGCTCAGACTGACCTCGACCCGTCAAAGACTGTGCTTGATGAGGTGTGGGACAAGTATCCGGGAATGACGCAGACTGAAGTTCGCTCGGCATTGGCACAGTTCCTGTTCAAGGGTGAAGATGTTTTCAAGAATGTGGGTAAGCTCAGCGGTGGTGAGAAGGCGAGAGTGTCGCTTTTGAAACTCATGCTCAGTAAAGCAAATATGCTTCTGCTTGACGAGCCGACCAACCACCTTGATATACATTCGAGAGAGGCTCTGGAAAATGCGCTGGCAAACTACGGCGGTACGCTTCTTATCGTTTCACACGACCGTTATCTCATAAACAAGCTTGCGGACAGGATAGTGTGGCTTGATAAGAACGGCACGGTTAACATTGACGGAAACTATGACAGGTATATTGAGCTGAAGGCGGCAAAGGAACAGGCGGAGCAGACTGACCTGGCAGTTCAGGCGAAAGCTGTTACCGAGGCAAAGAAGAACGATTATAAAGAACGTAAGGAACGTGAAAGCACACTCAGAAAACTGAACGGTGCGTTGAAGCGTTGCGAGCAGGCGATAGAAGATGTCGAAGCAAAAACAGCAGAGCTTGCACAGCAGATGTCACAGCCTGAGATAGCGACCGACTATGAAAAGACAAGTAAACTTGCCGAAGAAATAGCTTCTTTGAAGGAAAAAGAAGAGGCGCTGACTGCTGAGTGGATGGAACTTAGCGAGCAGATAGAGACGTTTACATAAGTTACATTGAAAAATTAAGTAACTATCGATTTGGTTAGTTAAAAAAAATGACGAAATTGTTTGTGCATAATAAACAAAGTTTCATTAAGATGGTTAAAGAATTAGCTAAATTAAGTTATAAGTTTTCTCAATGTGGAAAACGTTTACATCAAAAATAGCAAAGTCAGGGGATAAAAAATCAAGATATAGTGTCGATAAAATTTGCATTCGTCATAATTACCAAAATTTAAGACGTAGGTTTGTAACTATTTGCTAAGGGCAACTCAGATTTGTACATAAAATCAAAATCGGTTGCACTATGTGAAAGTTCTTTTATCAACCTTGACAGTACGGTGATAATTTGCTATAATTACTATGTTATAGACCTTTGTGCCATTTTGTACATTATTTCTAAATACTCCGTGTTTAAAGGCTTAATCGTATATGGTTATTGTGCATTTGGTACAAAAAGCAGATGAAACTAGTTACGGCGTGTTTAATCGCACTCGTGCTTTTTTGAGGATCAGAATTATCTATGGAAACGATTTTAAGGGCGGAGAATATATCAAGGAGTTTTAAAATCAACGACAGCACTACCGTTGACGCACTCAAGGATATAAATCTCGAAGTCGAAAAGAATAAGCTCGTGGTACTTCGCGGCAGATCGGGTTCGGGAAAGACCACGCTCATAAATATACTCGGTGCGCTTGACAGGCCGACCGGCGGAGATGTCTACTTTGACGGTAAAAAGATAACCGGACTTACCGACAAGGAAATGGATAAGCTGAGAAGAAACGATATGTCGTTTGTTTTCCAGTCTGTAGCGCTTATACCGACAATGACGGCGTATGAGAACGTTGAGTTTGCGATGCGACTTGTGGGTATGCCTTATGCGGAGCGTGTAAAGCGGGCGAAGGAATGCCTTGTAAGAGTGGGACTTGAAAAGCGTATGCACCACAGACCGGGAGAGCTTTCGGGCGGTGAGCAGCAGAGAGTGGCGATAGCGAGGGCGATCTCGCATAAGCCGAAGCTGATATTCGCCGATGAGCCTACTGCGGCGCTTGATATGCCTACGGGACTTGCGGTTATGAATCTGTTTAAAGAGCTTGTACATACAGACGGTCTTACAATTGTTATGACAACGCATGATACTGCAATGATGGAACAGTGCGATGTCGTTTACACACTTGATGACGGACGCATTACAGACGTCAGAAAGCAGGTGGAGTGATGCCTCAGAGAATGATGCTTGCGCCACCGGAAAACGTGATGGTGCAATGTGAGAACCTTGTCAAGATATATAAAACCACGGACGTTGAGGTAATGGCGCTTCAGGGACTTGACCTCACGGTAGAACGCGGTGAGCTGATGGGAATCGTCGGCGCGAGCGGAAGCGGTAAATCAACGCTTCTGAATATGCTCGGAGCGCTTGATAAACCCTCGGCGGGAAGCCTTTACGTTGACGGTAAGGACTTGCTTAAGTTTGACGAAAAGGATCTTATAAAATACAAGAGGGAAACGGTCGGTTTTGTATGGCAGAACAATGCCAGAAACCTTATACCGTATCTTACTGCGATACAGAATGTTGAGATGCCGCTTCTGCTTTCGGGCCACAAGAACCGAAGAGAAAGAGCGGAGGAACTGCTCGATATGGTGGGACTGTCGGCGAGAAAAAATTCGCTTCTCGGTCAGCTTTCGGGCGGTGAACAGCAGCGAGTGGCTATTGCAATAGCGCTTTCAAACAATCCCAGCCTGCTTCTTGCGGACGAACCTACGGGTGCGGTCGACACCAAGACGGCGGCTATGGTACTTGATGTTTTCAAACAGCTCAATCGTCAGATGGGCGTTACCATTATAATAGTAACACACGATACAAATCTGTCGAAATCGATCGACCGTGTGGTCGCTATCCGTGACGGACGTACATCCAGCGAGATGCTGAGAAAGAAAACAGAGATTCTCTCATTCGGAGAACTCGAAAAGATGAGCGAACAGCAACGTGCAGAGCATGAAAAGCTTATGCAGCAGAGCGGTTCGGATCACGAGGAGCTTGTTGTTCTTGACAGAGCGGGCAGACTCCAGATACCCAAAGAATATCTCGAAGCCCTCGGCATAAGAGGCGGAGATAAAGTGCGTGTTGAGCTTGAGGACGGAAAGATATCCGTCTACAACTCGGACTACAATATGCACGGATAAATTCCTTAACTCGTCGAAATTAGCATATTTTCGATTGAACATAAACGACAACTATCAGAAAGGTGGATTATTACTGTGGCAACAAAATCAAGCAGGATGAAAAGAACATTAGCGGGTATATTGTCATGTGCGACACTTATATCCTCATTGTCACTTACATCAACCGCAGTCAGCGCAGAAGAAACAACCGATACTTCTGCCGGACAATCCGAGGAAAGCACGACGACCGATAGCTCTGTGAGCGGAATCACGATCACCGGTATGGAGGGCAAGTACAGCACTTATTACGACAGTCATAAGGATGCCGGCAAGCCCAAGAAGGAAATTACCATCTATGCTACCGACTACAAGGAAGGTACGATAGACGGCACAGCATTTGTAAACGGCGGCTCATCATCCATGTCAGCCGAAGAAGCTGCACAGATTATTCCTTCAGTCGAAGAGATCAAGGAGAAGTCGGGCGACGGCTACAACGGACTCAAGGCATTTCTCGCAGAAAGCACCGATCTCAAGACAGATCATTACTCCACAATAAAATGGAAGAATGATAAGCTCACACTTACATATGAGTTCAATGTCGAAGAGACTGGTCTTTACAACCTCGAGGCTATCTACTATCCTATCGAGGGCAACGAAACAAAGAATACCGTACTGGATATCGGACTTAAAATCGACGGAGATTATCCTTTCACAGCTACACAGGATCTTACGCTCGACCGTTACTGGAAGGATGAGGGAGAGATTACCCGTGACAGCAAGGACAACGATCTTCGACCCGGTCAGGTAACCTATGATTGTTGGGTTAAGTACCCCATTAAGGATAAGGAAGGTCTTTACAACGAGCCTTATTACTTCTACCTTGAAAAGGGTACTCACACGCTTACGCTTGAAGGTATCAGAACCTACGGCGTATTCCATTCGTTTACGTTCAAGAACTACGATGAGCTTGTAAGCTATGACTCGATAAAGCCTACTGACGATCAGGTGCAGAATACTCCCGCTCTTTCATCGACAAACGAAGAGCTCGGTACAAACACCATCTTCTTACAGGCAGAGGATGCGCTTTATAAGACAGCGTCGACTTTATATGCTACTTACGACAGAACGACCTATATGACAAGTCCCAACCACCCGACCAAGCAGCGTTACAACACTATCGGTCAGGCAACATGGAGCAAGGCAACGCAGGCGATCACTTACAACTTCAAGGTTGAAAACGACGGTTACTACCGTTTCAACTTCAAGGCTAGACAGAACCAGATGCGTGGCTTCTTCTCAAACAGAAGGATCTACATTGACGGCAAGGTACCATGTAAGGAGCTTGATGACGTACAGTTCATCTATTCTCCCGACTGGTACAACATGACTCCTAAGGATGCTGACGGAAACGACATTTATGTTTATCTTACAGCAGGTGAAGAGCACACACTTACCCTTGAAGCTATACCCGGTTTGATCGGCGAGGTTATGCAGCGACTTGACGATCTCGTACTCGAACTCAACCAGTACTACAGAAGAATACTTATGATTACAGGTCCCGACCCTGATGAATTCAAGGATTACTTCGTAGAAAAGAAGATACCGGGCATTCAGGACGCATTCCGGAGAATAGTTGATTCTCTGCGTGCTGAGAAGGCAAGCATCGAAAGCCTTACCAAGAAGGGTTCTGAGGCAGCCGCACTTGAAACAATGTGTATCTACCTCGAAAGATGTATCAACAAGCCTGAAGATATTCCGATAATGGCAAGCAGTATCAAGGACAGCATTTCGTCAGTATCAGCATGGATGCGTGACTACCGCGGTCAGCCCCTTGAGCTTGACTACATAGAGGTAGCGACCTGCCACGAGGATTTTGCGTCACCGAACGGAAACTTCTTCAGCGAGATCGCATTCGGATTCAATGCATTTATCGGCTCTTTCTTTGAAGACTATACGAACCTTTCGGACGCAAGCGCTACATCGCTTGATGTATGGGTATCGCTTGCCCGTGACCAGGCAACAGTCGTAAAGAACCTGGTTGATAACAAGTTCAACTCAAACCCCGACTACAACGGCATACAGGCTTCTATCAACCTCGTACAGGGTTCTGTACTTGAAGCTACACTTGCCGGTAAGGGTCCTGAAATCGCCCTCTTCATCGGCGGCGACTTCCCGATTCAGCTTGCCGCAAGAGGACTGCTCGTTGATATGACACAGTTCAAGGATTATGAAGCGGTAACAAAGCGATTTGCGAAGGACGCAATGACGCTTTACGAATACAACGACGGTACATCGACAGGTGTATACGGACTTCCCGTTTCGCAGACATTCCCGATGCTGTTCTACAGAACAGACGTACTCGAGGAGCTTGGCTTTGAGAATCCTCCCGAAACATGGGCAGAGCTTACTGATATGCTCCCGACCCTCCAGAGAAAGTACCTTGATGTAGGTCTGATACTTCCTCAGAATATTTCTTCAAATACATTCGATTCCGGTAATACATTCATTATGCTGATGCTCCAGTCCGGACAGGATATCTACAATGAAGACCTTTATACAACAGATTATAATGGTATAAAGACATCTGATATCAAGAATCTGAATCTCACGAACTTTATGACTCAGGACTCTATAAGAGTGTTTGAGCAGTGGACAAAGTTCTACACAGTATTCAGCTTTGATCAGACATTCGACGCGTTCTCACGTTTCAGAACCGGTGAGATGCCCCTCGTTATTCAGCCTTATACATTCTACAACCAGCTGTCTGTAGCAGCTCCCGAAATCAAGGGTCTGTGGGACTTTACACTGGTACCCGGAACAAAGCAGGCTGACGGAACAATCAACCACGCTGCAAACTCTGCAGGAAGCGGTGCGGTAATATTCAACAAGGTTTCCAACCAGGCTGCCGCTTGGGACTTCGTAAAGTGGTTCACAAGTACTGACATTCAGGTTGACTACGGTAAGCAGATTGAAGCTCTTATGGGTCCTATGGGACGTTTTGATACGGCAAATGTAGAGGCACTTGAGCAGCTCCCCTGGTCAACTGCCGAGTATGAGAAAATCTCGTCACAGCAGAGCTACCTTAAGGAAGTACCGATCATTCCCGCATCATATGCAGTTACAAGACATGTAAACAACGCATTCAGAATGGTTGTTAACGATGCCGGTAATCCCAGATATACGCTTATGAGTTATAATGATCAGATAAAGTCTGAGATCGTAAGAAAGTATCAGGAATTGTCAAGCGTTAAAAAATGATCTTGAAAAGCCGTGAGGGCTTTCGCCCTCACACGCTTTGCTGAATTATAGAGGAGGTTATCGGTTTGTTTAACAAAGAAAAAACGCAGTATATTGAAGACAGCAAATTCAGATATACACTGCGAGAGATGAAGAAGAACGGAAGCGTTTACATACTGCTCGCTCCTTACTTCCTACTCTTTACGATCTTTACGATCATACCGGTGTTGCTGTCGTTGCCTATGGGCTTTACGAACTTCAACATGGTACAGTTCCCCCAGTTCGTGGGACTTAGCAATTTCTATTCGCTGATACTTGAAGACGAAGTCTTCTTAAAGGCGATACAGAATACGCTTGTATTCGCAATCATCACAGGTCCGTTAAGCTATATCATGTGCTTTATACTTGCATGGCTTATCAACGAAATGCCCAGAGCGTTAAAGACGATATTCACATTCATCTTCTACGCGCCTACTCTGGCAGGTAACATCTATACTACATGGCAGCTCATCTTCTCAGGTGATACATACGGTATAGCAAACTCTTATCTGCTTGACCTCGGTATCATCAACAGCGCACGTCAGTGGCTGACAGATGCTAACTACATTATGGGTGTAGTTATCGTAGTTCAGCTGTGGATGTCGCTGGGTGCGGGCTTCCTTGCTCTTCGTGCAGGTCTTCAGGGTATTCCTAAGGACAGATACGAAGCAGGTGCTATCGAAGGTATCAAGAACCGTACACAGCAGCTTCTGCTCGTTACGGTACCTGCAATGGGACCTCAGCTGCTGTTCGCAGCAGTTATGCAGATCACCGCTTCCTTCACAGCCGGTGATGTCGGCCGTTTCCTTACCGCATTCCCTTCAACAGACTATGCGGCACACACAATTATGACGCACGCTTATGACTACGGTTCAATACGTTACGAGATGGGTTATTCATCTGCAATATGTTTCGTACTGTTCGCAGTAATGCTTCTTGCCAACTGGGGTATCAAAAAGCTCCTCGGCAAGTATCTTGACTAATCGGAGGATCACATTATGTATTTTTCTCTAAGAAAGGAAGGTAGTTATGAAGATAACTAAAAGGAGAAGAAAAAGATATGGCGGTTCTCTCGGCGGCGACATTTTCATATTTGCAGTGCTCGTTCTGCTTGGCCTGTTCATGCTCTTCCCCATTTATCTGTCTGTCATACAGTCATTAAAGCCGGTCGAGGAACTGTTCCTCTTCCCGCCCAGAATGTATGTACAGAACATCACGGATCAGAACTTTGCTGATCTGCTTGCAACGGCGTCCAATATGTGGGTACCGTTCTCAAGATACGTTTTCAACTCAGTATTCGTAGCTGTAGTAGTTACGGTTGCACAGCTGCTCTTCTCATCGTCGGCGGCATATGCGCTTTCCAAGGTTGCATTCCCCGGTGCGAAGGCACTCAACAAGATCATCGAAGTTGCCCTTCTGTTCACATCTACCGTACTTTACATCATGCAGTACATGGTAATGGCAACACTGGGTATGATCGATACATACTTTGCAATCATCCTGCCATACATTGCAACGCCTATGGGTCTGTTCCTTATGAGACAGTTCATGGGTCAGTTACCCGACAGTATGATAGAAGCCGCAAAGCTTGACGGCGCAAGCCACATCAGAATCTGCTGGCAGATAGTAATGCCGAACGTTAAACCCGCTTGGCTGACACTTCTGATATTCGCTTTCCAGGGCGCATGGCAGATCACAGGTTATTCATTCATTTATAATGAGGCATTAAAACCCATTCCGACCGTTATGCAGCAGATAAGTGCCGCAGGTATCGCCCGTGCCGGCGTTGCTGCCGCCGCAGTTGTTATCACAATGCTGCCGCCTATCATAGTATTCGTATTCTGTCAGAGCAGCGTTATGGAAACTATGGCAACCAGCGGTCTGAAAGACTGATCTAATATTAAATTATACAGAAAGGATGATTTTAGTGCCAAACATGAAGAAAATCGCTGCGTCAGCCGTTTCGGCTATTATGGCGGTTTCCATGCTGTGCAGTTCAGCTTTTGCCGATCAGCCGTATGAAGGTTATAACTACGACTGGTGGGGCGATCCTGTACCGTCACAGACCGGATACGTCGTTGACCGAGTTGTAACAGGTCTCGATTTCGGCTCCGGCACAAGATATAACACCGATGCCCAGCTGAAGGAAATATCCGATCAGACAGGCAGTGAAGTGACAAAAGAAGTCACAATCGGCGAACTCAAAGAGCCTCAGGATCTGTACATCGACCGCGAAACACAGAGCCTGTATATAGTTGACTCGGGCAACAACAGAATTCTTGTTACCGATGTAAACTACTCAAGAGCATTCCAGATTATGGACTACTTCTATAATCCGGAAACAAAGAAATATGAAACTCTGAAGAATCCTCACGGCATATTCGTAAGACACGTTGAAGATGCGGAAAATGAAAACGAGTCGACAATGATCTACATTGCGGACTACGACAACAGCCGAGTACTCGGCGTATATGCAGACGGTACGGTTTTCCAGATATTTGAGAGACCCGCCTCGGAATTCTATGATTCAGATGTTACGTTCCAGCCCAACAAGGTTGTTGTAGACGTTGCCGGCAACGTATATGTAAACATTCTGTCGATTACAGAGGGTGCGGTAATGTTTGCGCCCGACGGTTCATTCAGTAACTTCTTCGGCGCTAACCGTGTTGAACAGACAGCACAGGCTATTGCAAACAAGTTCTGGAGAACTATTCTTTCCCGTGAGGCTGCCGCAGCATTCATTCAGGCAGTTCCCATGGAGTTCAACAACTTCGATATTGATGATGACGGTTTCATCTACACAGTAACAGCATCAAAGAGTGCTACTACCGATATCTTCAAGAAGATGAACCCCGCCGGTGAAAATATCCTGATAAACCTCGGTTTCTCAGATTATACATACGGCGATATGGCTTCCTATTATTATAAGAACCAGACATACGGTTCTCAGATCACAGACGTTGATGTTGACGAAGACGGTACAATAAGACTTCTGGACTATGCAAACGGACGTATATTCGAGTATACAGACGAATGCGACCTGCTGTTCATCTACGGCGGAAAGGGCAACCAGAAGGGTTTGTTCACTAATGTAACATCAATCGAAGCTTACAATAGCATTGTATATGTGCTTGACAGCCGTAAGAACTCTATCACAACATTCAAGCGTACAGAGTTCGGCGACATCGTTCACGAGGCAATGGGACTTTACAACCTCGGTAAGTACCAAGAAGCAAGCGGTCCGTGGCAGGAAGTACTGACGCGTGACAGCAACTACTGGTTTGCTTATATCGGACTTGGTAACTCAGAGCTTTCTCAGGGCAACTACGAAAAGGCTATGAAGTACTTCTACCGTAACAGCAAAGCCGGTTATGACAGAGCATTCAAGCAGTACAGAATGCAGTTCATAAGAGATAACTTCAATATCTTTATGGTGGTCGTTCTTGTTATAATTGTTGCTCTTGTTGTTCTCAGCAAGGTAAAGAAACATTTAAAAGCTAAAAAAGCGGGAGGTAATAAATAATGAGATTTGATTTAGATATGCCCGCTTGGAAATGGCCGTTCTATGTTGCAAGACATCCTTTTGAAGGATTTGAGGATTTGCGTTGGAAGAAAGCGTACAACACAAAGGTTTCAATGGTAATTGTACTGTGCTTCTTCCTTATAACGGTCTGCCAGCAAGTAATGACAGGCTTCCTGTTCAACACGAACTACGTCAAGATATTCAACATAGTACCGCTTCTCGTTCAGACAATTATCCTGTTCTTTACATGGGTAATCGGTAACTGGTCGCTGTGTACATTGTTTGACGGCGAAGGTTCAATAAAAGCAATCACAAGTGTCAGTGCTTATGCGCTGGTACCCTACCTCATCACTCAGATAGTTGTAATTATCGCAAGTAATGTACTGCTCAAGAGCGAAGGTGCTTTCATAGTGTTCTTCCAGTATCTCGGTATACTGTGGAGCGTTGTTCTGATGATATCAGGTATCAAGACGGTTCATCAGTACTCTGTACCCAAGACTCTTCTCGCTATGATATTCACGGTTGCGGCAATGGTAGTTATACTGTTCCTGCTCGTGCTTCTGCTCAGCTTGTTCCAGCAGGTTTACATCTTCGGTTTCTCAATCTATACCGAGCTGATGTATCGATTCAGTCTGTAAGCGGAGGTGTGACAGAAAAATGGTTAAAATCAGAAAAAAGATACTCGCAGTTCTGCTCACAGCCGCAATGCTTGTGTCAATGAGCTCAGTTGTAGCGTGGTCGGACGAACAGCCCGCCGCCGATGACGGCACATCTCAGACAGAGCAGGCAACGACAGACAACAACGCATCTGATGATAAATCGGACGCAACAACCGACAATAAGGATGACAAGGACGACAAGGACGACAAGAACAAGCCCAGAACAGACGCTGAAGGCCTTGCAGAGATGAAAGTAATAGCTGAAAACGACAGCTACAAGCTTTACTTCAATGAGGATACAACGAATTTTGCGCTCCAGTCGAAGAGCGACAGCTATGTATGGTGGGCAACTCCTCTGAATGCGGATAAGGATGAAAATGCCAAGACAGCTCAGAGAAAGAATATGCAGTCACCTTTCTATATTGTCTACGGTGATGTTTCAACGCATACCAGTCAGAGAATGAACATTTACGACGGTTCGATAAAATCCGGAGATTTTGAGATTCAGGAAATCGAGAACGGCGTAAAGATCATCTACAGAATAAGCAAGATCGAAGCGGAGATTCCTATGACAATCACGCTTGAGAAGGACAATGTAAATGTTTCTATAATTTCTGAAGAAATCAAGGAAAAGGAAGCTACAGATTCAAAGGGCCTTGTACTTCTGGACATCGGTCTTTTACAGTTCTTCAATGCGGCTACTTCTGAAGATGAAGGTTATATGGTAGTACCGGACGGTTCCGGCGCTGTCATCAACTACAACAACCAGCGTATAAATGCTCAGGCATACAACAACGAAGTATATGGACTTGATACATCGGTAGGTCAGCTGACAAGACCTTCAAAGACAGAGCAGGTTTACCTCCCTGTCATCGGTGCTGTTACAAACGGCGAAAAGACAAAGCACGGCTATATGGCAATTGCTGAGTCAGGCGATACTTGCGCTTCCGTAAATGCAACAGTAAGCGGTCAGAACTCAACATCATACAACAACACATGGTTTGAGTTCAAGGTAAGAGCAGAAGACACTTACTATATGGGTACCCGTAAGCTTACAGTTTACGAACAGGGCAAGGTAAATCAGCCCAACCTCACAGTAGGTTTCTATCCTCTCGCAGGTGACGACCTTTCCTATGTAGACATAGCTGAGGCTTACAGAAACTACATGATTGAAGAAAAGGGCTTCACAGATAAGACAGATGACATCAAAAACAGCTACTATCTTGACCTGTACGGCGGTACAATAAAGGCTCAGTCAATTGCAGGTTTCCCTGTAAATCTTGAAACTCCCGCTACTACATACGAGCAGGCACAGGAGATAATCAAGCAGCTGAATGAACTCGGCGTTGATGATATCGTTGCTAACTACAACGACTTCAACGGTGCCGGCATCAAGGGACTTATCACAGCCGATGTAAACTATGCAGGTACGCTCGGCGGCAAGAATGCCTATACAACTCTTGCAGAGTATGTAAACGGCATCAACGGTAAGCTCTTTGCAAGCGCAGGTATCACTTACATGAAGGACAGCGGTAACGGCTACAGCTACACGCTCAACGCTTGTAAGGCTACCACAAAGGCTTATGCAACAACTAACAACTGGGATATTGCATTCGGTATCCCGAATCAGGTAAGACTTGTAACAAAGACAACTCTGTCGCCTTATTACTGGCCTGACCTTTACAAGAAGCTGATAAGCTCGTTCTCGAATGAGGGTATCAAGACTATCAGCCTCAGTGATGCTACAACGTTACTTTACAGCGACTTCAGCCGTGAGAACTACTCCAGAAACGATGCAATGAATATGCTCGTCGATGGTTACAAGCAGTTCAAGGACGCAGGCTTTACACTTCTCGCACGCGGAGCAAACGCCTATGCGCTTCCTTATGTTGACTACCTCACGGATGTACCGGTAACATCAAGCAACTTTGATCTGTTTGACTACGATATTCCGTTCTATGAGATCGTGATCCACGGTTATCTGCCTTATACAACAAAGGCAGTAAACGCAAGTGCCAACGCTGACGACACGATTATACTGGCACTTCTCACAGCAACACCTGTTCACTATGATATGATGTATGCTGACCCCAACGATTTCACAGACAGCGACTACGAGACGCTCTTCTATTCAAACTACAAGGGCTGGCTCGAACCCTCGGCTAAGGTATACAAGCTCTATCAGGATGAGCTTAAGGACTTTGCTAATCTCAAAATTACAAACTACACAAGAATTTCCGGAGATGAGCTTGAAACCGAGTTTGAAGGCGGTAAGACAATCAAGGTAAATACAAGAGAAATGACTCTCACCGTCAACGGCAAGGACATCGATCTTGCACAATATGGACTGAAGGGAGAAACAGATGAATAATTCGAATTTCAACCCGAATGAAGAAATTGAAGCAATGAAGACGACCGATGCCGCCGAGACTCCCGTTAATGACGCACCCGCAGCCGAGCAGGCTGCTCCTGCCGAAACGGTAGCTGATACAACAGTATCAGAGCCTGAAACAGTGCAGGAAACGGTCGACGCTTCCGCTGATGAGCCTGCCGCTACAGCAGAATCTGTTGTTCAGAAGTCGGCTCATATGACAGCTGCCGCAGCAGCGCTCAATGTAGAGGGCGAAGAGGTGGATAGCCGCCGCAGACAGCCCAGAGTACAGAAAGAAATCAAGAAATCACGTATTTCTTATGAAAAGAAAAAGGGACTTTACGGTTACGGTTTCATAGCAATATGGATCGTTGGCGTTATCTATATGTTCCTTATCCCGATATTCCAGTCGGCATGGTATTCACTGTGTTACACCGAGCTCGTAACAACACCCGAGCAGGCTGCACAGAGAGGAATGTCCTCAGCGGGTATTTATACCGAGTGGAACAACTTCGGAAACTATGAAGAGGCACTCTTCAAGAATCAGGATTACCTCCCCAAGCTTACCGAGTCACTCGGAGCAATGGTACCGCAGGTAGTCGTAGTAATGATATTCTCACTGTTTATCGCACTTCTGCTTAACCAGAAGTTCAGAGGCAGAACGTTTGCAAGAGCGGTATTCTTCTTGCCGGTTCTCGTTGCAACAGGTCCTGTACTTGCGGTAATACGAGGAGATATTTCAAACAACGGTATTTCGAGCGGTGAGCAGTTCAGCGCACTGTTCCAGACCGACCTGGTTGACCAGCTGCTTGAATTTTTGGGTATCTACAACCTGAACGAACAGTTGACGACAACAATTCAGACAATCACAAGCGACATCTTCAACCTGTTATGGAGTGCCGGTATTCAGATACTGATATTCCTTGCCGCATTACAGCAGATACCTACTTCTGCAAAGGAAGCGGCATCTATGGAGGGTGCAACAGGATGGGAATTCTTCTGGAAGATTACCTTCCCGATGATAAGCCCGATGATATTGGCAAACCTGATATACACGGTCATCGATACATTCATCGATTCCGAGAACGCCGTAATGAAGATCGTGCTTGCTCAGTCGAGAAACTTAAAATACGGTCTTTCATCAGCGATGGCTTGGATTTACTTCCTTATAGTTGCAGTAGCACTTGCAATTATAGTGGCTATCGTATCTAAGTTCGTATTCTACGAAAATGATTAAGGAGGTGTAGTTGTGAGCGAAAAAGAATTAGAACAGTTAAATGCTGATGTTCAGCAGACTAATGAAGACGCAGCCGCAGCTGCACCCGCTGATAACGCTTCTCCCGAAGCTATCGGCGAGGCTATAAAGGAGATCAACGGCGAAGCCGATGCTTCTGCCGCTCCCGATAAGGCTGAAGACGAGCTTCAGGTAGGAGTTATCAAGCCTATCGCAACAGGAAAGCCCGAATCAAAGAGAGCTCAGAAGAAGGCTGAAAAGAAAAAGGCTAAGGAACTCAAGAATATCTACCATGTAAGCAACTGGCAGATAATCAAGAATTATCGTAACTACAATCAGCAGGAAAGAAAGCACTACAAGTACATCTTCAGAAGAAGAATTACCGACAAGGTATGGCCTGTATTCCGTTTCCTTATCCTGTTCGGACTCGGTTTCGTAATTCTGTATCCTATGCTCTATATGCTGTCAACTGCACTCAGACCTCAGTCGGAAATGAGTGACCCTTCAGTAATGTGGATTCCTAAGGAAGTTATCTTCTCCAACTTCGTTGATGTATGGGTAGCAATGGACTTCCCGAAGGTGCTCCTACAGACGATACTTGTAAACGTTGTGTGCTCGATGATCCAGGTCGTTACCTGCGGTATCACCGGTTACGGTTTTGCACGTTTCAAGTTCAAGGGTAAGGGACTTATGTTCGGTATCGTAATCTTACAGATCATCGTCCCCGTACAGGTAATACTTATCCCTCTGTATATGCAGTTCAGATTCTTTGATGTGTTTGGTCTTATAAGACTTATTACAGGCGATGCAGTTAACCTTGTAAGTACTCCTATCGCACTGTACTTACAGGCATTCTTCTGCAACGGTATCAGAGCAGGCGTATTTATACTTCTGTTCAGACAGTTCTTCAGAGGACTGCCAAAGGATCTCGAAGATGCCGCATACCTCGATGGCTGCGGACCTTTCATGACGTTTATCCGTGTTATGGTACCGAATGCTAAGACTTCGTTCTTAACAGTATTCATCTTCTCGATCGTATGGTACTGGAACGACTCTTATGTAACGGGTATGTTCTTCACAAATCCCTACACGATAGCAATGGAAATTGACCGTCTGGGTACGACCATGATGATTTATTTCACAGGTGAACAGAATGGTATAGCGAGTGACTATCTGGTATGGATAGAAGCGGGATGCTTAATGTCATTACTTCCGATACTTATCATGTACATCTTCTTACAGAAGCAGTTCGTTGAAGGTATCGAACGTTCAGGTCTTGCCAACTAAGCTGACGGCGGGCGGTGTGCCGCCGCTCCCAATTCGCCTTTTGGAACATTAGCGATATATGCAAGTTTCGCTGACGGCGGGCGGCGTGCCGCCGCTCCCAATTCGCGTTTTGAAAAAATGGCGATATTTGCAGGTTCCGCTGACGGCGGTTTGAACGATAGCGAAAACATAAATTAAGGGGAGTATCGGAAGATGCTCCTCTTTCTATATCCGTTTTTTATCGGACAAGCAGAGGAAATGTAGCAGGAGGGTAAAACATGAATGACGTATGCCGAATGATAAAAAAACAAACGATAACGAACTTTATCAATATGGAAACGGCAATTAAAACATACGACAGAAACGCACCGGTCTGCGGTACACCTGCGTGGCGGTATGTGTATCACGCTATTCACTCGGCGGACAAGTGGTTTTTCAATCCGTCAAAATTCATAGAACCGGATTTTCACGAAAACGGAATGGACAATCCCGATAATCCTTGCAATGTTGTTCTGAGCGATAAAGAGTTGCTGGACTATCTGCATAAAGTGCGGCTCAAAACGGAAAAATATCTTGATGAGCTGAGTGATGAAGAGCTTGACGAAAAGCCCGATGGGTGTGAATATACAAGGCTTGAACTTATCTTAGGACAGTTCAGGCACATTTCCTCGCATATAGGAATGATAAACGGTCAGACTATAGAGAGAACGGGAAAATTTCCGATATTCGCAGGGCTTGACGGGAAACAGACAGACAAATTATTTGACGAATAAGAACGAAGGAACAGAAGATGTACATTGATTTTCACATACACGCCTATGCTGATGAAATAGCCGACAGAGCGGTGCAGAAGCTGAAGGATACGGCAAACTGCAATGTTTATACTAACGGAAGAATAGACGATACAAGGCAGAAGCTGAAAGAGTGGGGTATAGATTACGGTGTTTTACTGCCGGTCGCAACAAAGCCCACACAGCAGACGACTATCAACAACTGGGCAATAGCTCAGAACCACGGCAATATTATATCATTCGGCACGGTACACCCCGACAGCGATGAGCTTGACAGTGAACTTGAAAGCATATCGTCCTTGGGGCTTCACGGTGTTAAATTACATCCGGATTATCAGGGCCATTTTATGTTTGAGCCGTGTATGCAGAGAATATATGAAAAATGCGGTGAACTGGGGCTTCCGGTTATTCTTCACATGGGATATGACCCTATATCATCTATGACGTTCCACGCAATGCCGGCAGACCTTGCCGAAATGGCGAAGAAGTATCCTGATTGCACATTTATCGGGGCGCATATGGGTGGAATGGAAAACTGGGAGCGTGTGCTGTATTATATCAGGGACGCAAGGAATATCTATTTTGACACAGCGTACTGTGCAGAATATATGTCGGACGAGATGTTTATGGAAATGTTCAGGGCATATGGCGAGGACAGGATATTGTTCGGAAGCGACCTTCCGTGGAGCGATCCGCACGATGAGATAAGTATGATCGACAGAATGCCGATAAGCGACAGCGCAAAGGATAAGATATTTTATAAAAATGCGGCGGAGCTGTTAAAGATAGATATATAAAATAAAGGACGTGACTTTGGCGGTCACGTCCTTATCTTATATCCGGTTATTCGGCGTCTTTACCTGCCGCCGCAAGTGCGATGGCGCATTCGATACGCTTTTTCTGAAGCTCGCAGGACAGCTTGTGGGGCTTCTTTACATCACCCTCATAGATAAAGCTGTTGGCGTTACAACCGCCCGAGCAGTAGAATCTTGCCCAGCAGTTACCGCAGTTTTCCTTGCTGTAGATATGTATTCCTGCAAAGTAATCCTTTATCTTCTGATCAATCTTGTCTGAGAAAATGTCGCCCATCTTCCACTCTTCAATTCCGACAAACTGGTGACAGGGATAAATATCGCCGTCTGGGGTAACGGCAACATATTCGTTGCCGCATCCGCATCCACGCAGACGCTTTACGGCGCAGGGACCCTGATTTAAGTCTATCATAAAGTGGAAGAAATTGAACTTGCGCTTATTAGCGAGCTTCTGCTCCTCCATCAGCTTTTCAAGTCTGTCATACTCGGCAAATATCGTGGGCAGGTCGCTCTCTGTAATAGCGTAGGGCATCTCGGGATCGGTCACAACAGGCTCTACCGAGAGCTGTTCAAAGCCGAGATCGCTTATATGCAGAACATCGTTTGCAAAGTCGAGGTTGTACTTTGTGAACGTACCTCTTACATAATAGTCCTTTGTGCCTCTGCCGGCTACCAGCTTCTGATATTTCGGAACGATTATATCATAGCTTCCCTTGCCGTTCGGAGTGGGGCGGATATTATCGTTAACTTCTTTTCTTCCGTCAAGCGATAATACGCAGTTTGACATTTCCTTATTGATATAGTCGATCTTTTCATCGTCAAGGAGCATACCGTTTGTTGTAATGGTGAAGCGGAAGTTCTTGCCGTGCTGTTTTTCTATGCTTCTTGCGTACTTTACAGTTTCGACTACGGTATCCCAAGCCATCAGAGGCTCGCCGCCGAAGAAGTCGACCTCAAGGTTCTCTCTGTTGGCGCTGTGTTCAATAAGGAAGTCCATAGCCTTCTTACCTGTTTCGGGTTTCATCAGCATTCTGTCGCCGCCGAAGTCGCCTGTCTGGGCAAAGCAGTATTTGCATCTTAAGTTACAGTCGTGGGAAACGTGCAGGCACATAGCCTTGATAGGAGCCTTCATAGCCATTGCGGCGTACTGCTCGTAATCGTCCTCAGTGAATAGCGTCTTTGCATCGTAAAGCTCTTTAAGCTCTGCGTAGCACTCCTTTACGTCCTCTTTGTCGAAGTCACCCATCTTAGCAATTATCTCATCGGGACATACATCGGCAAAGGGGGGAGCGACATAGTCAAGGAGCTTATATGTCAGCTCATCGACAACGTGAACGCCGCCGCTGCATACGTCAAGTACAATGTACTGACCGTTCTGTACATACTTATGTATCATTTCTTTCATTGGTTGTATCCTTTTCTTATATAAGGCGGTTGCCCGCCGAAATATTCAAACAAGCCAAAAGCTCCCGCATTTGTTCGGGAGCTTTCAAAGCTTTTCTCTTACCCGTGGCTTACTTGTTTAAAGCCTCGCACTTCTGGTTAGCTACTGTGCAGCTTGTCTTGCAAGCGGACTGGCATGAAGTCTGGCATCTGCCGCAACCGCCCTTAGCAGCTGTTTCCTTGAGGTTAGCCTTGTTAACTGTCTTAATGTGCTTCATAAAAACACCTCCGTTTATGTTATCATTCTAATTGTATCATAAAGATACGGAAATTTCAATAGTTATTTTGAAAAATTACATCCAGCCGCAATCGTCATACTCGCTCCACTTGTCCTCAAGCTGTTGCTGCTGTGACGCAAACTTCATAACGATATAGGCAACGCACGCTACAACAGCTATGAGAGCGCCTATAACGGGAACAACGTAATTCTTTTTCTTCTTTTCTTCCATAGTATTTTTCCTTTCGGTATTATTAAAGCCTGACGGCAGATTTACATATTAAGATATTCCTTATATATTTCCGACTTTGAAAACGGGGTTTTTCCTGCAACCTGTCTGCAGGCGTCGGACGGCTTAATTCCATCGTCGACCAGCTCTTTTGCCATAAGTGCGGCATCGGCAAGGGTAATATCCTCGTTTCCCTTTACCTTTGGTTTTCCCTCGACTACAAGCACATATTCGCCTCTCGGCGTAAGCTCCTTGTAGCGTTCTATCATTTCTGATATAGTACCCTTGATAACTTCCTCGTGTATCTTGGTAAGCTCTCTGCAAAGGGCTATCTGTCGGTTTCCGAGAACTCTGTACAGATCGTCGAGCGTGTTTTTAAGCTTATGGGGCGCTTCGTAGAATATAAGCGTTCTTGAAAAGTCCTTGATTTCGTCAAGGTGTTCGTCACGCTGTTTTTTGGTAACGCTTAAAAATCCCTCGAAGCTGAAGCGTGAGGTGTCAAGTCCGCTCATACAAAGCGCTGTTATTGCGGCGCTGGGTCCCGGTACGCTTTCTATCTCAACGCCGTGCTCGTGGCACTCTCTTACAAGCTCTTCGCCGGGGTCGGATATGCAGGGCATACCTGCGTCGGTCACTATGGCGCAGGTTTCGCCGTCAAGCAGACGGGCGGTTATATCCTCGCCACGCTTGTTACCGCTGAACTTGTGGTAGCTCACCATAGGCTTGCTTATAGAGAAGTGGGTGAGCAGTTTCTGAGTTACTCTTGTATCCTCTGCGGCGATAAAATCGACCTTGCCGAGTGTTTCAACCGCTCTCGGCGACAGGTCCGACAAATTTCCTATCGGAGTGCCGACTATATATAATTTTCCTGCCATATTTCTGTGTCAGCCTTTCTTCATTTTTGTGCCGTAGTAGATTCTGTTCATTTCATCGCTGTAGCCGCTGCCGGTGTAAACTTCAAAATCGGGGAGAAGCTCCATTCCGGGTTTGCCGCCCTTTTTTCCGCTTATAAGCACGAGCCACGGCTTACCGCCTCTGCGGTTAACTACATTCTGCATAACCTTCGGCTCGATCCCGTGCGAACGCATAGAGCAGATAACATCTGCAAGTCGGAGCGGTATCTGACATATTTTAAGACTTCCGCCATATTTTAAAAGCGACGCTGAGGTTTTCATAACATCGTCTATATCGCACAGTATTTCGTGTCTTGCCGCCGCCTGTACATCGGAAAGGCGTTCCTCTCCGGAGCCTTTTTTCCAGTAGGGCGGATTTACCGTCACTATGTCGAAGTATTCACGGGGTATGCCCTGCGGGTCTTTAAGGTCGCAAAGAACCGGCTTTATTCTGTCCGAAAGGTTATTTTCGGCAACGCTTTTATCGAAAAGCTCTACCGCTTCGGGCATTATCTCGATGCCGTATATCTCTTTCGGGGGCTTTTTGGATATGTTCCTGCACATTATCAGCGGAACTATACCGCAGCCTGTACACAGGTCGCACACCTTATGGTGAGGTGCGGGGTCGGCAAAATCTGCAAGAAGAAATGCGTCAGTGCCGAAACGGTGATCTTCGGAAACATATATCTTTGTGCCGGAAAGGTCGAAGCTCTCATATTTTTCTGCCATATCAGCCTACCAGTATATTTCCCTCGGGGAGAATCCTGTTCTTGTCCGAGTTGTGATTTTTTCTTATTATAAGAGAGGTCATAAGCGTTACGGGACCGATTCTTCCTGCGAGCATGGTGAATATCATTATCAGCTTTGCGGGGACATTCATCTCTGCGGACGCACCTACAGAGAAGCCTGTAGTAGAGAATGCGGAAACTACCTCAAATATTGTTTTCTGAAGCGACATACCCTCACAGCACATAAGTATGCCGGTAAATGAAACGGCTATTAAAGTCAGCGACAGAACGATAACAGTGAATGTTTTATATATAGCGTCACGCTTTATCCTGTGACCCATAAGATAGGTATCCTCTCTGCCCTTAAGCACGGAAATTACCGTACAAACGACAAGTGCGACGGTCGTTATCTTGATACCGCCTGCTGTGGATGCAGGAGCGGCACCGATGAACATAAGGATGGTGATAATTATTTTTGTAAAGGGCATAAGATCGTTCATATCAAAGCAGGGGAAGCCTGCGGTACGGGAGCTTGCGCTTAAGAATATAGATGTGAGGATTTTTTCTCCTACGGGCATCTGTCCGAGCGTGTCCCGGTTTCCGAATTCTACTATAAATATTATAGCGGCGCCGACAAGCAGCATAACTGCGGCCATTATAAGAACCAGCTTTGTATGGAGAAGTAGACGTTTTGTTTTGTTATAATGTCTTATGTTTCGCCATACGATAAAGCCCAGACCTCCGGTCGTTATAAGCACAATGAGAGTTATCATAACTAAAGGGTTATTTGTATATTCGCTGAGTCCCACAGCTCCGGGTGTTGCTGTGAGCAAGTCAAATCCTGCGTTGCAGAAAGCGGAAACTGACAGGAATATCGCTTCGAAAATTCCGAGTGCGCCGAAGTCGGGAACAAAGACAAACGAAAGTATGACAGCGCCGACAAATTCTATAGCGAACGAGTAAAGGACTATTTCATAGAAAAGTCTTTTCGGTGTGGTTTCGAGTGCGTTGTCGGTAAGGTCGCTTGCGGCTATCTTTACGGTCGACCAGCCGAGTTTTTTGCCGAGTATAAGGTTGATGAACGTTACCAAGGTCAGAAATCCCAGACCGCCGACCTGTATAAGAGCGAGTATGACACCCTGACCGAAGCCGTTGAAATAATTGAAGGTATCCAAAACGGTTATTCCGGTAACGCAGGTTGCGCTTGTGGCAGTGAACAGGCAGTCTATGAAGCTGCTGAACTGACCGCTTTTTGAAGATATGGGCAGGAAAAGAAGTGTTGCACCTGTCAGTATTATGATGGAAAAACCGAGTACAAGCAGTCTTGACGGCTGCATCTGTCGGGTTTTCTTTTTCAGTTTAGGCATTTTGGGTTTCTCTCCTTAGTTTCTTGTAATTCTTATTGTTCGCTTTCGGGAAGGTCGTTATCTTCCGGTCTTTCCGGCAGTTCATCTTTGCTCTGCCTGATAGCGTTCTTTCCGATTGCATATACATTTATATCGTTTATACGTCCGATAAGCACGCAAGCTCCGTCGGTCTTTACCGAATCGGTGCTGACAAGATAGCAGTCCGATGGGACAGGCTGACCTTCATTTATATATTTAACCGTTGAGGACTGATTGTAGTACTGTATGCTCATAGCAGTCATACGATCCTCATCATAAACGGCTATTGTCTTATTTTCTGTGCCGCCCGAATAAGCAGTGATACATTCGTTTATCCTGAGCGTGTCCGACACGTTTTCGCGGCTTTCCTCGGCATAGCCGAACAGTCCGCTTGAAGCTGCCGCAATGCTTGCGTATATAATCACTCCCGTAAATATAAAAGCGGTTATCTTTGATGCTTGTATCTTGGTACAGCATACGACCGGTACTGCCGCTGCAAATACGGTAAACAGCAGGCAGACAGGATACAGCATATCCGAGCTTGTAAGTCCGGATGATGCGTCACATCCGATAAGCATAGTCGTAATGCCCGGTGTCATTACATTGCTGAGTATCTGCGTACCCGCTTCTGAGGCATTATAAAGAAGCAGAGCCGCAGTAGCGGCAAGACCGTTTCCGGTGACGCTCAGAAGAAGTCTTGAATAGCTTATGCCATATACGAAAATATAGCTGAAAAACAAAAGTACAAACGGAATGGCTACAGTGAATACCGATGCGGCACCGAATACGGTATCCTGCGCCGCCGTAATTCCGTCAACATTGAGGAACGCATCGGCAGGCAGAGTGAAGATAAGCATAAGAGCACACAACACGCCCATTGATACAAAAGAACCGTCATAATACTGTTCTTCATTTTTTCTTTTACTGCGGATAAAGCTTACAAGCGCTATCACAACAAATGTAAGCGCCGCTCCGCCTATACCCCATGTCGAAATGATAAAGTAGTACAGCCGTCCGCCTATAAGGGTGAGCAGTGATGCACAGCCGTCGGCAAGAGCGCCGAGAGAGCTCTGTACCGACTGTACGATTCCCCCGGAAAAGTCATACATACCCATTGCGAGATATGTGAGTACTATATCTGCCGCAAATAGCAGAATGAACGTCACAGCATATACGCTGAAGTAAACCGATTTTCTGCCGCCTGTGAGCTTTGTATAAAGGCAGAACAGGCAGACAGCAATAAATATACCTATGCAGGCTGGCGACAGAAAATAAGCGCCTGTTGTAAGCAGTCCCGATATAACAGAAGCAAAGAACAGTACGGCTTTTTTGCCGCCTTCCTTTTCTCTTCTGAATATAACGAGCAGAAGAAGCATTACAAATACAGCGGCAAGCGGTTCGGAAAGAAGATAGTGCGAATAGATGAGCACCGACGGGAAAATGCCGCAAAGCGCAGTTATAATAAGTCTTTGCCACAGCTTTTCCACACCCAGTCTGTCCGAAAGGCGAAACGCCGCAAGCGGTATTAACGCATATGCCGCCGAATTTATCAGCATAAATAATTTGTACTGGAGCACAGGGTCAGGGCAAAGCATAGTCGGAAGATACGGTATTCCGCGGAGAAATCCGCTTATACTGCCGACAGACGGCATAACACCGGTCCAGTCCCTGCCTAAGAATGCTGCAGCTGCGGCGGCACCGGTAAATTCTTCTTCAAGAGAAGCCGTCTGCATAAACATTCCGAGCGCCGAGCCGAGTACGAAAAATACAAAGAATACAAGGAGCGACATACCTTTTTCGCCCTTTTTACCGTAAAATGTATTGAGTTTTCCCAAAGTCGCCGCCCTCCTTTCGTACATTCCGTGTCGGCTATTGTCAGCCGATAAGAGTATTCAGCGGTAAATTTCCGATGCCGAGCATATGGTTGATGAGTTGGAACACGAAGATTATTGCTATTGCAGCGCAGAGCGAGAATGCCACCGCATAGAAAATGCTGGGTCTTCCTGCCGCTTCTATCCTTGCAAGCACACGGTCATAGCTTTCGTTTGAGTAGTGCTGTTTTATCATGTTTATCCTTTTTATGCAGGACTTGAAGTAGAAGTAGTTGAAGAACATCAGCACAAATATATCAATAGCAAGAGAAAGCGCCATAGAGATTATATAAGCCGTCGTAAGCATATCGTCGTTTATTCCGAGCTGTTCGGCAAAATGGCTGAGAAGTATCTTTGCCTCAGTTGTCAGGAACAGAAGTATCATCATGACAACGCCGAACAGGTTCATCTTGCGGTAAAAGCAGTGTACCGGGAACATCAGAAAAGCGGCAAAATTAAGCTTGAGTAACTTGTTGTTCTTCCGTATATCCTTGAATACCGGCAGATAGTAGTAGCCGTTTTTGCCTATAAACTTGAGCAGTTCCTGCGCAGTCACACCGTCGATCGCTTCAAAGTCCTTCTGCTGTTCGAGAAGTTTCTTATCCATAATTTCACGATATTCGTCATAGCTGTCAACGTGTATTATCTCAAAGCCGTCATTCGTATTTTCGTGCTTCCGGTTTTCGGCATTTTCAACATTCTCCAGGTGCTCGCGAAGCTCCTGATTTTCGCCTTTCCACTCATAGCTTCCGTGTTCTGCGGAATGAATGCAGTTGCCTATTCTTTCCCAGCATTCACGGTGGTACGGTGTGCCGCATTCGGGGCACACCACTATATTTTCATCATCAAAGAACTTCATGCCGCAGGCGGCACATTTTTCATTTTTAAACTCTTCGTGCATCTTATATCCTAACCTGATTTTGTTTAGTGACTATATTTAATATATTATAACACGGTTTATTCACGCCGTCAAGGTGTGTATAAACCGTGTTAAAACGTTCTCAGACACAGTGCGACAGCACACCGCATAATTATGCGGGTAAAATCGGCACATCGTCAAGGTATGAAAACCGCTTGTATAAGCAGGCGTGACGGTGTATAATAACAGCAGTGAACAGCTTAAGGAGCGTGGATATGAGAAAAAGAATATTATGGATACAAACGGGCGGAACATTTTCGTGCGCAGGCACAGAAAGCGGACTTGCACCGTGTTCAAGCGAGGAGCAGGCAGTAAAGATATTGTCGCTTATGCCGCAGATAATTGAGAAATATGAAGTCACGCCGCTTTCGCTGATGAACATTGACAGCAGCGATATAACGACAGCCGACCATAAGCGCATCGGCAACACGATCGACGAAAATGTCGGGAAATATGACGGGATAGTCATAACCCATGGTACGGACACAATGGCATATACCGCCGCCGTACTGTCAGTCATGTTCCGGAATCTGCCGATACCTGTGGTGCTTACAGGCTCTCAGCGACCGTTCTTTGACAGGCACAGCGACGCACCGGAAAATTTTGCCGACGCTTTCACGGTTTCGGATAAAGCTTCAACAGGAGATATATTTGTCGTTTTTGGCGGTCGGATCATGAACGGACGTGACTGCACAAAGATTGATACGATTTCTGATGACGCTTTCTGTTCAGCAACCGGAAACGAGGGGAAAATCGCAAACGACAGCGTAACTTTCCCTGACAGTGAAAATCACGGCAGGTATAATTATGACAACTCGCTTTGTAAAGCGGACGGAAAGGTGGCGTTGCTTGATATGCACCCGTCGTTCAATCCGGATCTGGTCGGAATGCTGTATGCGGTCGGGATAAGAGGATTTGTTATCCGCTGTTACGGAGCGGGAGGAATGCCCGAAAAGGTAAGAGCGGCGCTCGGAACGGTTATAGCCAAAGGCGCAAAGGCAATAGCGGTAACGCAGTGCCTGCACGGCGGTGCAGACCTTGGTATATACGCTGTCGGAACAGACGCAAGAAAGGCGGGTATATCGGACGGAGGGTATATGACGACCGAGTATGCCGTGGCGATGATGATGAAAACCGTTTCCGATATTGAACAATAATTTTCACGCAAGAAACCGGCTGTATGCTTGCATATGAAAGAAATCTTGCTTGAAAAAAATGTATGTTTCGACTATTCTGACGGAAAATTTTGAAATCCTGCATTTTTTGCTTGCAAAATTTTGCAAAGTGTAGTACAATTAAGCTGTATGAAATATGGCTTAATGCCGAAAGGAAATAAAAATGCAGGAAGATCTACTTGTTCAGATTGAAAATAAGATGAGCACTTTCTCAAAAAGTCAGAAGCTCATTGCAAACTTCATTATAAACAGCTATGAAAAGGCGGCGTATATGACCGCTCTGAAGCTCGGAAACGCTGTTAATGTCAGCGAGTCCACAGTTGTGCGTTTCGCTATAGAAATGGGCTTTGAGGGCTATCCGGAACTTCAGAAGAGCTTACAGTCGCTGATAAAGAACCGTCTTACGGCGGTACAGCGTATCAATATCACAAACGACCGTATCGGCGACGACGGAGTGCTTAAGAACACGCTTACGCAGGATATGGATCGTATCCGCAGAACGCTTGAGGAAATCGACCCGAAGGCTTTTGACAGGGCTATAGAGAAGATATGCTCGGCAAGAAGAATATATATACTCGGCGCTATGAGCAGCAGTATTCTTGCAAGATTTCTTGATTATAACTTCCAGCTTATATTCGATAATGTGCATTTTGTACAGGCTATCAATACAAGCGGTATCTATCAGCAGATCATACATATGAACAGCGAGGACGCATTTATAGCAATATCTTTCCCCAGATATTCGCAGAGTACGATAAAGGCTACGGCATACGCAAAGAAATGTAACGCAAACGTTGTGGCTATAACCGACAGCGTGACATCGCCGCTCGCCGCTTATGCGAACGAACTGCTTATAGCAAGGAGCGATATGGCAAGTTTTGCGGATTCGCTCGTTGCTCCGCTCAGCCTGCTCAATGCAATAATCGTTGCGGTAAGCGCAAGAAACAAGGACAACATCGAGCAGACCTTCGGCAAGCTGGAAAAGCTGTGGGAAGAAAATCAGGTATATAAAAAGGACGTATAATGAACTACGACTTAGCAATAATCGGCGGAGGTGCGGCAGGTATGGCTGCCGCCGTTTTTGCCGCTGAGAACGGTGTACGCACCGTTGTGATCGAGCATAACAGACAGCTCGGAAAAAAGCTCGCCATAACGGGCAAGGGCAGGTGCAACGTCACAAACAACAGCGACAACGACAATATAATGAGGAACATACCCACAGGAAGCCGCTTTCTATACAGCGCTCTTGCGGGTTTTTCGGCGTATGATACAATGAATTTCTTCGAGGGGCTTGGAGTGCCTCTTAAAACGGAGAGGGGAAACCGTGTTTTCCCTGTTTCAGACAGTGCAAAGGATATAGTTGAGGCACTGAAAAAACGCATGGGTACGCTTGGCGTCAAGGTTATCACAGCGCACGCAAAAGGTGTTATAACCGAGGACGGCAGGGTAAAAGGAGTAAGGCTCGGCGAGAGCGAGGTTTATGTAAACAGCGTCATAATAGCGACCGGCGGAGCGTCCTACAGCGGTACAGGCTCGGACGGCAGCGGATATGAGATAGCACGGGCGCTCGGTCATACGATAGTAGAACCAAAGCCTATGCTTGTGCCGATATGCGTAAAGGAAAGCTGCTGCTGTGATATGTCGGGACTTAGCCTTAAAAATGTAACGCTGTCGCTTATTGATACGGCAAAGAACAAGCCTGTGTACAGGGAGCAGGGAGAAATGCTGTTCACGCACTTCGGGGTCAGCGGTCCGCTGGTGCTTTCCGCATCGGCTTATGTCAAGAAAAGCACTTACAGGCTTGAGATAGATCTGAAGCCTGCGCTTGACGATAAAAAGCTGGACGCAAGGCTTCTGCGTGACTTCGGCGAACAGCATACAAAGCAGATCTCGACTGTTATGAGAGGGCTGTTGCCGCAGGCTATGGTAGAGCCTGTGCTTGACAAGGCAGGAGTTGCGGTCGATACAAGGATAAGTGAGATTACAAAGGCACAAAGAGCGGCGATTGTAAATGCGCTGAAGCATTTTGATCTTACAGTGACGGGGCTCAGACCGATAGAAGAAGCGATAATCACCGACGGAGGAGTATCGCTTAAAGAAATTGATCCTAAAACGATGCAGTCAAAACTGATTGACGGGTTATATTTTGCAGGGGAGATAATCGACTGTGCGGCTTATACTGGCGGATATAATTTACAGATAGCGTTTTCCACAGCGCACAGTGCGGCTGCGGCTGTGAGCCGCTCCAAGTTCCGCCTTTTGAATTGTTAGCAATCAGCTTAGGATAGCGAAACGGCGGGGTCAAACAAAGCGATAATTAGCAGATAAGCGGTCACGGTGATATGCTGTGACCGCTTGAATATTTAAGCACATACTGTGGCAACTACCGGATTGATACTTGACAGCAATTAACAATAGTGATATACTAAAGAAAAATAAACAGCAATTAAATATTCAGACGATATTATGAAATGGTGAGAGATATGTGCAAGATGATAAATTACAATTTATGTAAACGGGGGGGGGTTCTATAATAGCACCTCTGTAAGTACTGCACAATATCTCTGCGTAAAATTCAATACGGTTATTAAGGCATAGTCCATGTAGGGTGGGCTGTGCCTTTTTATATTATTTTTAGGAAAGAGGAAAAAGTATGAAGATTAAAAGACTGGCGGCGGGCTTTGTTACCGCCGCTATGGCACTGACAGCTGTGGTAACGCCTATATGCGACAGCCTTCCTGTTGTGGGAAACAAATTAAGCATTTCAGCCGGCGCGGTGACAAGCGGGGATTATGAGTATCGTGTCTGGCTTGAACAATACGGAGGATATTCGGAGGTTGCGATAACCGGTTATAACGGTACAGCAACTAAGATCAGCATTCCTGAGTATCTGGACGATATGCCGGTAACCAAGATATGCGAAAATGCATTTTTTAACTGCAATAAGCTTACCGGTGTTACTATTCCGGACAGCGTTAAAAATATTCAGGCAGGCGCATTTCTGAACTGTAATTCTCTTAAGGAAATTACTATACCGGCAAATATTGAAGAAATTGGCGATTACGCATTCGGATATATTTTAAAAGACAATGTGTACACACAGGTGCCTGATTTTAGAATGATTTATGAAAATGGCACAGAAGGACAGTTGTATGCAATCAATAACGATTTTGCTGGAGGTGAAGAAAGCTTTCGATATGCATATTCGGATGATGAAGTTGATAATGCTTACATAGAGCGCTATATCGGAGATGCAACAAGCTTTGACGAAGTAATGATGTTGGCTTCGGATGATGTTACGATCACCGGAATACAGTATGATGCTTTCAGAGGTTGCAAAAAGCTTAAAAATGTGACTATCCCTGACAGTATAACATACATAGGTTCTGGGGCGTTTGCGGATTGCACTTTTAAGGAAGTTACAATACCGGCAAGCGTTACAGAAATCGGCGATTACGCTTTCGGCTATTACAGAGTTGAAAATGAAATCGGTAATTTTGTTTATACAAAATACGATGATTTTAAAATAAATTATGTTAAAAATTCAGCGGCACATCTGTATGCAGTGGAAAACGGTTTTACAGATGAGGAGGTAATGGCGACAGAGACACTGGAAGACGGTCAGCTTAGAATAAAGCGATATATCGGAAAATCCTCCGAAATTGTTATACCGTCTGAAATTGACGGTAAAGCCGTTGTTGCAATAGGTGATAACGCATTTGAAAACTGCACATCTATTAAAAGCGTTGTGATACCGGATAGTGTGAAGCAAATAGGCTATTCCGCTTTTTTAGGCTGTTCTTCGCTTAAGAGCGTAACAATACCCGAAAGCGTTACAGATATCGGAGAATATGCGTTGGGCTATTCTTATGATGATGACAGCTGTAAATACATTAAATCGGACGATTTAGAAATCAATTATGTCAAAAATTCAGAAGGTCACTATTACGCCGCAAAAAACAAGTTCACAGATGAAGAGTGCTTGGCAACTTATGTTTTAGATGACGGAACTTTAGCAATCAAGGGCTTTATCAGTTCAGCTGAAAGTTTTGTTATTCCGTCAAAGATAGACGGAAAGGTAATAACGCAAATCGATAGTCATGCGTTTGCATACTGCGATAATCTTGAGGAAGCAACTGTACCGGTAAGTGTGACTTATATCGATAGCGAAGCTTTGGGCTATAATTATACCGGCGGAGAGTATAACGCCAGTTGGAATTATAGTAAAAATGAAAATTTCAAAATCAACTATATCAAAAACAGCGAAGGTCACTATTATGCCGCAAAGAACGGTTTTACAGATGAAGAGTGTCTTGCTGCAAGAGCAACCGGTGACGGAACAGTGAGCATAAGAGGTTATGTAGGAAATGCCACAACTCTTTTGATACCGGCAAAAATAGACGGAAAATCTGTTACCGGCATAGATGATATGGCATTTTATGAGTGCATTTCCTTAAATAGTATCACAATTCCAGACGGTGTTACTACAATCGGTTATTCAGCATTCAGCGGATGTGAATTTTTAGAAAAAATAATTTTGCCTAAAAACTTAGAATTTATCGGTTCAGGTGCTTTTAGCGAATGTAGCTCGTTGAAAAGCGTAACATTGCCAGATACGATAGATAAGCAAATATATATCGATGACTATGCATTTAATAATTGTAAGTCACTTGTCGATATCACTATACCTAAAAGTGTATCGAACATAGGAGAAGAAACATTTGGATATTATGATACTGAAACTTGGGAAACAAAGAAAATCGATGGTTTTAAAATAAAATGTTATAAAGATACAGCCGGTGAACAGTACGCAAAAGAAAACGGCTTTGACTATGAACTTCTCGATCACACTAATCATACATACGGCAACTGGCAAACCACAAAGCCCGCAACCTGCACGACAGCAGGTACACAGACAAGAACCTGCTCAGTTTGCGGTAAGGTTGAAACACAGACAATAGCAAAAACGGCTCACAAGTATGTGAATACAGTAGTAAAGCCTACATATACAGCAAAGGGATACACACTGCACAAGTGCTCGGTTTGTGGCGCAAGCTACAAGGATAATTACACCGCCAAGCTCACACTTTCAAAGGTGACAGGCTTCAAGGTTAAGTCAATATCCAGTACTAATGTGACCTTGCAGTGGAACAAGAATGCAAATGCAAGCGGTTACGAAATTGAGCAGTACAAGAGTGGCAAGTGGGTCAATGTTGCGAAGATAAGCGGCAATTCAACTCTTACTTATACTGTCAAGGGATTAAAAGCAGGAACAGCAGGTTATCAGTTCAGGATAAGAGCCTACAGGACCGAGGGCAAGAATAAGGCTTACAGCGGCTATTCATCGATAGTCAAGGTTAACACCAATCCTTACGGCGTAGGCGGTTTCAAGTGTTCGTCAAAGACAAGTACATCTGTTACATTGAAGTGGAACAAGGGCACAACTGCAAGCGGCTATCAGTTACAGCAGTACAAGAACGGTAAGTGGGTAACTATCTACACCGGAACAAAGGCTACCAACACAAGCTATACTGTTAAAAAGCTCAAGGCAGGAACGGCAGGCTACAGATTCAGAATAAGAGCGTACAAGACTTACGGAAATACTAAGCAGTATGGCTCATGGAGCAGTGAAGTCAAGGTCAACACCAACCCTTACGGCGTAGGCGGTTTCAAGTGTTCATCAAAGACAAGTACCTCTGTTACATTGAAGTGGAACAAGGGTACAACGGCGAGCGGTTACCAGTTACAGCAGTACAAGGGCGGCAAGTGGGTAACTATCTACACCGGAACAAAGGCTGCCAACACAAGCTATACTGTAAAGGGCTTAAAGGCAGGTACGGCAGGCTACAGATTCAGAATAAGAGCGTACAAGACTTACGGAAACACTAAGCAGTACGGCTCGTGGAGCAGTGAGGTAAAGGTAAACACCAATCCTTACGGAGTTGGCGGATTCAAGGCTAAATCCACAGCCAAGACTTCAATAACGCTCGGCTGGAACAAGGGTACGACCGCAAGCGGCTACCAGTTACAGCAGTACAAGGGCGGTAAATGGGCGACTGTTTACACCGGCACTAAGGCTGCTTCTACAAGCTATACGGTAAAGAGCCTGAAGTCTAACACAAGCTATAAGTTCAGAATAAGAGCGTATAAGACTTACGGTTCATCAAAGCAGTATGGTTCATGGAGCAAGGTGCTGACGGTTAGGACGAAGAGGTAAGCGGTTAAACTGAATATAAAAACGGGCATCGGCATTTTACCGATGTCCGTTTTTTATACAACGAAGAGAATGTTAAGCTTGCTGTTATGGTATAATGGAGGAGATAAAAACGGCGGTGCGGCTGTGAGCCGCTCCAAGTTCCGCCTATTAAAATAATTGTGCTGACGGAGTGCAATCCCTCCGTCTTGACGGCAGATAAGTTTGGCAAATTAAAAAAGGCAGGGGTATCGCAAGTAAAACGCAACAAAGCAACAGTTTGTGCCTTGCCGGCAATCCACCTCCCCTTTTTCGAGGGGAGGCAAGTTGTGATAGTGCGGGGTGAGTGATAGTACGAGGGCGGTGGAAGCTGTGATGTTATTAGAGTGATAAATACGCAGTTGCGTAATGTTGCCGCCGGTAACGGAGGTTGCTCATATCGCTGACAATCGGAACGGCGAATTTGAGGCGGCACATTGCCGCTCGCCGTGCTTGACAACGGTGGGAAAAGGTGATATACTAAACCTATATCAAACCGTTGACCGAGAGTAGTAATATCGGCAGAGATACTACAGAGAGCCGCATTAGCTGAAAAGCGGTGTATTTATCCGATACGAATGGACTTGCGAGGGCAGACCGAAAGCGATAAGTGAGTAGTTTCTGACGGAAGGCTCTGACCGTTACACAGAGAGCGCATTTTTTATGTGCGTAACAATAAGGTGGCTTGCAGATACGGCTTCTGTTCCTTATTCGGAACGGGAGCTTTTTTATTAAGCCGTATAAAAATGAGGTAAATATTATGAGCAAGATTATTTTAACGGGCGACAGACCCACAGGCAGACTTCACATAGGTCACTATGTAGGCTCGCTCAGACGCAGAGTGCAGTTACAGAATACGGGCGATTTTGACGAAATATACATCATGATCGCAGACGCACAGGCACTGACCGATAACTTCGACAATCCCGAAAAGGTACGCAGTAATATAGGAGAGGTAGCGCTTGACTATATGGCGGCAGGACTTGACCCCGAAAAGTCAACGATATTCATTCAGTCGATGATACCTGAGCTTACCGAGCTTACATTCTACTATATGAACCTTGTTACAGTATCAAGATTACAGCGTAATCCTACCGTAAAGGCGGAAATTACGATGAGAAATTTTGAAGCAAGCATACCCGCAGGCTTCTTATGCTATCCGATAAGCCAGACCGCCGATATTACAGCCTTCAAGGCTACGACAGTACCGGTAGGCGAGGATCAGCTGCCTATGCTCGAGCAGGCAAAGGAGATAGTCCACAAGTTCAACTCCATCTATGAGCCTGTGCTTGTTGAGCCGGAAATATTACTTCCCGAAAACGAGGCTTGTATGCGTCTGCCCGGCACTGACGGCAAGGCGAAAATGAGCAAGTCGCTGGGCAACTGCATTTACCTTGCGGATAGTCCCGCAGACATCAAGACAAAGATAATGAGTATGTTTACCGATCCGCTTCACATACAGGTGTCAGACCCCGGTCATATCGAGGGCAACACGGTGTTCACCTATCTTGACGCATTCTGCACAGACGAGCATTTTGAACGTTATCTGCCCGATTACAAGAATCTTGACGAGCTGAAGGAGCACTACAAGCGCGGCGGTCTTGGCGATATGAAGATAAAGAAGTTCCTTAACAATGTAATGCAGGAGGAGCTTGAGCCGATAAGACTGCGCCGTGAGGAGCTTGCGAAGAATATGGACTACGTTTACGATGTGCTGAAGAAGGGTACCGAAAAGGCACGTCAGTGTGCGGCTCAGACTATGAGCGAGGTCAAGAAGGCTATGAAGATCGATTATTTCGGTTAAGGCGTGAATAAATGGATATAATAACAGCCGTATTTGTTTTATGAACAAATACGGCTGTTTATTAATCTGTGATTTTACCGTCTGAAATGCGGATAATGCGGTCGCATTTTTCGGCAAGCTGATTATCGTGTGTTACAATGACTATTGTGCGGTTGTCGTTGCGGTTGAGGTCGATGAGAAGAGAAAGAACATCGTTTCCTGTCGCAACGTCAAGGTTGCCTGTAGGTTCATCACAAAGAAGGACCGAGGGGTTGTTGACAAGAGCTCTTGCAATGGCTACACGCTGTTGCTGACCGCCGGAAAGCTCTGACGGGTATCTGCCGAGCAGGCTTTCAACACCCAGCTTTTTTACGGTATCCGATATATCGGTTTTGCCCTTTTTGGCGAGCTTTGACGGAAGAAGTATGTTTTCTTTTGCGGTAAGCTCCGGTATCAGATCGTAAAACTGGAACACAAAGCCGATCTTGTTCAATCTGAAATCCGCCAGTGCTGTATCTGCGAGTTTTGTTATGTCGGTATCGTCATAGAAAACGCTGCCGTCTGTTGCTTTATCCAGTCCGCCCAGTACATTGAGCAGAGTGGTTTTTCCGCTTCCGCTTTTACCTGTTATTGCGACAAGCTCTCCGTCATCTATGCGGATATCAAGGTTGTTTATGGCGGCTACGGCGTTTTCGCCTTTACCGTATATACGGGTAAGCCCTGTTGTTTTGATCATCGTCTTTTCCTTTCCTCGTTCAATTGAACAGATATTTCAGATGTGAATTTTTTTGTTGAAAGTAAAGTGAGTATAACCGTTATTATCGAGAGGACGATAAAAATTATAACAAGCGGCTTTATAAGCGGGACAGTCCAGGGTACATCATTCAGAAAACAGTAATTTATAATATCCGAAGCTATATCGTCCTGAGCGGACTCTTTCAGATAAACGACCTTGTCATACATCATGCCTGTAAATAGCTCTACTCCGTAAGCGGCAAGCCCTGCGATAACGGTTGATATGATCGGTATTCTGAGGTTTGAGATAAACAGCTTTCGTCGTATCCGTGAAAGCGGCGTTCCTAATGCACGAAGCACGGATATTTCGTAAGACCTCATTCTGATTTTAAGCCCGATACAGCTGAAATAAGCCGCAAAGCCGAGAAGCGACATTATAACAATTGTTGCGGCTGTTCCCGATAATCGTTTGAATTTGTCTATAAAGCTCTGCATTTTCAGCTCGCTTAAATTGTTGCGGGTCATACCGGCAGTTGTAGGAACAAGTCCGCCGTCAATATCGGTCGGTGAATAAATGCTGCTGTACACAGCTCCGGGGAAGCCGGAGGAAGCCGCGCCTGCGGCGGTGGTCAGCAGGAAATATCCGCTGTTGCTCTGATCCCTGAAACCGAAATCAAGAAGATAATCAAGCGTTTTATCCGTCAAGCCGTCGAGCGTGAGCGTTGCACCGATCTTAAAGGTGTGTTCTGTTGCCTTACCGATACCGTAGCCTGTGTCGTTTGCGCTGAGCGCCATTATCTCAATGCTGTCGCCTTCCTTATAGACGTTGCGGTCATAGTCACGCACCAGAATGATCTGTTCTCCGCTGTTAAGTGCGGAAATGTCGGGCATACCGCCGGAAATACATGAAGAAAGCGCTTTCAGTGTTTTTTCATCGGCAAGTCTTATCGGAATGTTGTAGCAGTATTTATCGCCGATACCGTCCGAGCCTAAAAAGCTTTTGTATTGTTCGTCCGAAGCCGCCGTAATGCTATCTTTTATACTGTCATCTATCTGTATTTTTGTTTCACGGTTGTCGTTGTAGGCGAAGGTTTCACTGCCGCACACGGCAAAGGTATTTCCGATATAGCCGAATGATAAAGCATCGGGGAAATTTTCAGTGTCCTTGTCGGATAAACCGACGGAATAATTGAAATCCGCTATTTTAAGGCTGTGGTTCTCCTCTGCGCCGAGTGAGATTACTCCTATAGGATCGCAGTTCAGATAATCGGCTATTCCGTACTCCTCCATGTCAAGCCAACCGGCATAATAAACGGGTGGAAAGTCAAAATAAAGATAGTTATGACATTCCTTTCCGTCACGGGTGTATCGCATATAACCGAGAGTAGTTCCGAACACTATCAGCGACAGTGCAACAGTCTGTATAAGAGTTATGCCTTTACTGCTGAGAGCGCGTGAGATCATACTGCCTGCCGAGCCCGAGCAAGGAAGTAACCTTTTCTTTTGCTTTTTGGACGAAAGTACGACAGGCGTAAACACAAGATATCCCAAAGCAATTGTGATCGCTGAGAATATAACGGCAATTACAATAGGCTCGGCGGTTGCACCGAGAACGATGGGGTCGGTCGTAAAGCCGCCGTATGGCTTCATACCCATAAATTCGACACGGACTGAGAATATAAGAATATAGAACAGTATGCCGAGAGCTATTCCGAGTGCCGTCTGGACTATAAAAAGCATAACGGCTTCTGTTGCGTACATAATAACGCTTTTTGATTTTGAAAAGCCTATGTTATGCAGAAGACGGTCGGTATTTTCACGCTCTTTGAAAACTATATTGAGCATACAGATAAACGATAATACAGCGATCAATGCGCAAATAGACGACATAATGATCAGCCAGAACGTATTTGCGTTGGTAATATGCTGTTTACTCGCAATATCTTCTCCGTGGTAGTTTGAAAAATAATGCAGACTGGCATCATTATCACTTCCCGGGGGATAGCTTTCTTCAAGCTTTGTAACAAATTCCCTGTCGGAAATGCCAAAAATGTAAGCATGATCTTCTTCGTCACATACTGTAACGCCTTCGCCTGCGTAAAGATCTACAGTGTAGCTTGCCGCAGGAGCGTCTGACGGCTTTCCGACATATATAAGGGGAAGAGGCTCAGGCGCTGCCCCGTGACCTTCTATATATTCAACGTTTTCACACAGCGCTCTTCTATTATAATAGTCTTCTCCGATAATGCCTTTAAGAATATATTGCCTGCCGTTTATTGTTATGCTGTCGCCGCTTTTTCCGAGATAACCGACACTTTCAAGGAGCGACTGCGCAACTGCGGCTTCATTTTCCGAAACAGGCAAAGAGCCGCTTACCATAGGAATGTGCAGTAAATTGTAGCCCATCTCTGTAGTATAGCCGTATGTGTATTCTTTACCGTAAAAATCGACTTTTCCCGGTACGGTTACGGTTTCGTGTATACAGTCTGCGTCGGCAGGGATCAGCTCGCTTTTTAAATCATCGGAAACGCTAAGAATAAGATCATATTTTCCGGAGCTGTCATACCATGATTCAACCTCCTGATTGATTCCTTCACGAATGAAAAGAAAAACCGTGGTGATGATTGCGGTAAGCAGCAGTCCGGAAAACAGAAGTGCAAAAGCGGTGCGTAGATGTTTTCTCCAGTATTTGCAGAGAATGTAAAAATAACAGGACATATTTTACCTCGTTGGATTATGCTTTTAGTTGATGCCATCTGCGTAACATATGGTAACAGCACCTTTTGTGCTTGTTGTTTTAGATGCAGAGACGCATCTGATGGAATAAATGCCTGTAGAAAGAGTTATATCTTTGGACAGTGTGGGCATTCCGGTTGAAGCCATCGGTATGTCAATGGTGGCAACGGGATTGCCCTTTTTGATTATGCCGCCGTCTTTGTCTTGCTTGTATATTTCAAATTTAGCACCTGCGTAGCTTGCTCCGCCAAATTTGAATGTAACAACTTTTTTACTTGTTATTGCAAAGCCTTTGTTTGTGTGTTGACCATATTTATATTCATTTCTTCTGTTATTTAGAGAATCAGTCAAATTACCGTCTACATCATATGAGTATGTGACCTTGACCTGCGACCCGATTTTAGCGGTCGTTCTGGTTATTGTTCCGGACGCACTCGCACTATAGGAGAGTATGCCCGAGAATAAGATTGCTCCTGATAATAATGTGCTTAAAGCTTTTTTGATTGATGATTTCATAGTAAACCTCCGTGTAAATATAAGTTGTAGTATTCTGAATACTATCAAAATTATAGCACGGCAAAAATACGGTGTCAACAACAAAACAGCATCGTATTATAAAAATATAATATTTTGTGAATAACTGACAATATTATTTACTCTAAATTGGTCGTAATTAACAAAATCAGTTTTCACTATCAGAATTTATCCGCAAAGTAAGCTATTACCGACATTTCTTTACCTGTTCCTTTATCAATGCCCTTGACCGTTATGCCCGACAGGTTCATAAGCTCGCCTACACGCACCTCCGACAGGTCACAACGCATTACGTCCTTGCCGAGGCAGACAAGCACAAAATCGCCGTCCATAATGTTCACTGCGCCGTTTTCACCGAGCCGTACTTCCTTATAGGTTTCGGGGTCGCGCATGGTAACGTATTTCAGCGGTCGTTTGTCGAGCCGCGTCATATCCTTTACCGACATTGTATCTTTGGGTCGTTTGTTTTTACCGAACATAATATCACCTTATACACAGATTTTTTTATTCAAGTATAACCCTGTGGCAGTGCTTTGTCAACTTCCACAAAATATTTTATAGAAAGAAATACCAATATTATTTAAATTAACACCGATTTTTTTTAAAAGGTTACAATATTATTACAAATCGCCCGAAACCGTTGACATCGAGCGGTTTTTAAGTTATTATATAGTAGCTGAATTATAGATAATTATCGCCGGAAGACGGCGGTTATACATAAAACTTTGCGAGGAGAAGATCCTCTTTTGAAAGGAATGTCTGAATGACAGAGATAAACAGACTTTGCTTAGGCTGTATGAACGAGAAAGAGAGCGACGGACCGTGCGAGAAGTGCGGCTACAGCAATGACGCGCCTTATCTGCCGTCATATCTTGCACCGGGGACGGTGCTCAACGACCGCTATATCGCAGGAAAGCTGCTCAGCTACAACGGCGAGGGCGCTACATATATCGGTTTTGACAAGGTAACGGGTACAAAAGTCACAATTAAGGAATATATGCCGGATACACTGTGCTCGCGCAAGAAGGGTGATCCTCAGATAGTGGTTGACCCTAACCAGCTTCCGCTTTACAAGACGTATATGTCGGAGTTTGTAGAGCTTAACAAAGCGTTGCTCAAGGCACGTTCAATGACGCACATACAGACGGTGCTCGATATTTTCCCGCAGAACAACACGGCGTATGTAATATTCGAGTTTATCAACGGCATAACGCTGAAAAATTATCTTGCCAACTGCTCGGGCGAGCTTACATGGGACAGGGTAAAGGAGCTTTTCCCTCCGATACTGACTACGCTCAGCCTTGTACATTCGGCAGGGATAATCCACAGAGGAATCAGTCCGCAGACAATACTTGTAACGGAGAAGAATGAACTTAAGCTCATAGATTTCCAGATAAGTGCGGGAAGAACCACAGGCACCGAGATCGCCTGCGAGATGTACCCCGGATATTCTGCCCCCGAACAGTATTCTTCCGCCGAGTGGCAGGGCACATGGACAGATGTATACGGCATATCCGCTACTCTGTACAGGGTACTGACAGGCTGTGCGCCGACAGAATCCATCTCAAGACTGGGTAACGATAATTGTCCCGAACCTATGGTTATAAACAGAAATGTGCCGAGCCACGTTTCAAAGGTTATAATGAACGGTCTGAAGCTCAACACTTCAAACCGTATACAGACTATAACGGAGCTTGTTGTAAAGCTGTTTGAACAGCCTAAGTTCAATACGGCGGAGCAGGAGCCGGTACGCCCCGTTCAGCGCATAAAGCGAGTCGAGGTTACGGAAGAGCCGGAAAAGACGCCTGCACAGAAGAACGCAAAGGGCAAGAAGAAAAAGCAGAACAACAAAGTTGCGATAATTGTGACCATAATCGTATGCGGAGTTATAATAATCGGATTCGGTATCGCTATTGCGGTGCTTGCGATGACTGACAACAATTCAGATACGTCATATGACCCGAACTATTATTCCGCACCCGAAAGCACAGCTTCTTCAAGTGTTGCCGAAACAACTACAGCTTCAACAACGGTGTCCTCTGATGCCGCACCGGAGATCGTGTACGGTTGCCCGACGTTTACAGGTGCACTGTTCACGTCTATACAGGATACATATAATTTTGTCAAGATAAACGCCGAATACAAGTTTGACGATACGGTTGCAAACGGCATAGTAATAAGCCAGAGCATAAAACCGGACACGGAGATCAAGTCAGGCACGGAGATAAAGCTTGTAGTCAGCAAGGGTCCGTCGACCATAGCGCTTCCTGATTATACAGGACTTAAGGTAGACGAGTATACCGCTATACTGTCGCAGAGAAACGTGAAGTTTGAAAAGAAGGAAACAAGCGATACCAACGGCGTCAAGACAGGATATGTAGTCAAGTGCAGTAAGAAGGTCGGCGAAAAGGTTGACGTTGAAAATTCAGAAACGGTAACCGTATATTATGCCAAGGCGGGGGCAGACAGTTCGTCTTCTGCGGTTGAATCCAAGGCAGATTAAAATTAAAAATAACGCATTGTCGCAGGACTTTAAAAAGCTCTGCGGCAATTGCTGTATAACGGAAAAATACCGAAATAAAGAAACGGAGAGTAAAAATGGATCTCAAAGAGATAAGAAAAGAGATAGACGCTACGGACGATGAAATACTGAGATTGTTTTTGAAGCGTATGGATCTGTGTGTTGGAGTTGCAAAGTACAAGAAAGAAAACAATATGCAGGTGTTCCAGGGAAAGCGTGAGCAGGAGATACTCGAACGTATAAAGAGCGAATCGCCCGATAATGTGGCGGAGGGTGCAGGACAGCTTTTCACCTGTATAATGGATATATCAAAGTGCTTACAGCAGAGAATACTTGCAGACGCACCCGCACCTCAGTTTGCAAACCCTAAGACAGGTGCAGTGAAGATCGCCTGCCCGGGTACAAAGGGCAGTAATACGGAAGAAGCGTCTGTAAAGCTGTTCCCCGACTCTGAGATCGATTTTTATCCCGATTTTTCTGACGTGTTCGAGGCGGTAGAGAACGGAAGTGCGGATTACGGCGTACTGCCTATTGAAAACAGCACTGCGGGAGATATAAGGCAGACATACGACCTGCTTGCGAAGTACAACTTCTATATCTGTAAGCGTACGCAGATAAAGATAAACCACTGCCTTGCCGCAAAGCCCGGTGCGGATATAAAGACAATTTATTCACACGAGCAGGCGCTAAAGCAGTGCTTCGGATTTTTAAAGGATTATCACGCAAGACAGGTGCCTTATACAAATACGGCTCTTGCCGCAGAAATGGTCGCAAACAGCGATGATAACACGATAGCTGCAATATGCTCCGAGAGATGCGCCGAGCTTTACGGACTGGAAACGGTAAAGCGTGATATAGCCGACAACCCTGACAACACTACACGCTTTATCTGCATATCAAAGCGCCCTGAGGCAACGCCGGACGCAGATATAATTTCTATCTGTATGTCGCTGCCGCATACGACAGGCTCACTGTACAGAATGCTGATACGTTTTGCACTGTATGGTCTTAATATCACTAAGATAGAGAGTGCGCCCGTTCCGCAGGCAAAGCAGGATATAAAGAGGGAAACGTTCGACGTGGTGTTCTATCTCGACTTTGAGGGAAATGCGCTTGACCCCGAGGTAGTACGGCTTATGACGATACTTGAGGAGGAAATGAAGTATTTCAAGTTCCTCGGCAACTATAAGCATTTTGACTGATCGTAAAGGAGAGGTATGTTTACCAGTGCGATAATACTAGCCGCAGGGAGCGGCAGGAGAATGGGCTTTGACAAGATGACGGCACGGCTTTGCGGCAAGGCGGTCATACTGTACAGCATAGAGCAGTTTGTCGAAAGCAACGCCGATGAAATAATAATAGCGGCAAGCGAGGATAATACAGATAAAATCAGAGGGCTTGTAAGTGAAAACATACATACCGATAAGCCGATAAAGATCATCACGGGCGGAGTTACACGCTTTGAGTCGTCGGTGAAAGCGGTAAGACAGACCTCTGATAAGAGCGATATTGTATCGATACACGACGGAGCAAGACCTTTTGTGACGGCAAAGACGGCAGACAGGGTCGCACAGGCGGCATTTCAGCACGGTGCGGCACTGGCGGCGGTAAGAGCCAAGGACACGGTAAAGGTATGCGAGGACGGTGTTGTCACAGCTACTCCCGACAGAAGCACGTTGTGGTTTGCACAGACGCCTCAGGCGGTAAGAAAAGCCGACTATCTTGCGGCGGCGGAAAAGCTCGATGTGAATGACGCAAGGATAACTGATGACGCATCGGTAATGGAACTGTATGGGATAAAGCCGTTTATCGTTGAGGGCAGTTATGACAATATAAAGCTGACCACGAAAGAGGATATAGCAATGGCGGAATATATTATCGGGAAAACAGGCACGCCTAAACTTCGTGTAGGTCACGGATATGACGTACACAGGCTTGTAGAGGGCAGAAAGCTGATACTCTGCGGTGTGGAGGTGCCGAATAAGGATAATCTGGGGCTTCTCGGACACAGTGACGCAGATGTTGCGGTACACGCACTTATGGACGCTATGCTCGGAGCTGTGGCTCTCGGAGATATCGGAAAGCATTTCCCCGACAGTGACGACAGATACAAGGGTATAAGCAGTATGCGGCTGCTTGAACACGTCAGAAAACTGCTTGACGGGAAAAACGCACACGTTACAAATGCAGATATAACCATAATTGCGGAAAAGCCGAAGCTTGCAAAGTTCATTCCCGATATGCAAAGGAGCATAGCGGCGGCGCTGGGGCTTGATACGGACGATGTAAACGTAAAGGCGACTACCGAGGAGGGTCTTGGCATAGCAGGAGAGGGCATAGCCGCCCACGCTGTCTGCATGGTCGAAAAGCTCGGCTGAAATGTTCAGATGCTGAATAAATATTTATGATAAATTCATAATCATAAAAGCGTTACGGAAATGTAAAAATCCCGCAACGCTTTTGTTTATGCCGATTTGAAAGAATTCAGCCGAAAAAGGAAATACTTTAAATGTCAGCTTTACAAATAATAGTATTGTGAAAATGAATAACGAGCCATTCAAAAAATTCATGGAAATTTGTCAAGAAAATTATCCACTTATAACAATTTTGTTTGTTAAATTCATAGATTTTGACGAAAAATTTTGTTTTAACATTCAAGGCGGATTGACATAATCTAAATAGGTGTTATAATACGGGCATACAGAAAAAACAGGGGCTATATCGCACAGCTGCGATATAGCCTTTGTGACGAAAAGAAAAAGTAGAACAAAAGGAAAGGAAGATGAATTATGGATTACACATATCTGCTTTATATAGCGATAATCCTCATTTTCACAAAAGCATTCGGACTGCTGTCAAAGGTTATAAAGCTGCCTCAGGTAGTCGGCGCACTGGTTGCGGGCATTATTTTAGGTCCTGTGTGTCTTAACCTTGTATCTCTTGACAACGCTCCGATACTCAGCAATCTGTCGGAGATAGGCGTTATCGTGCTTATGTTCGCCGCAGGTCTTGAAACGGATATCCGTGAGATGAAGAAGTGCGGACTTGCAAGCTCGATAATAGCTCTTATCGGTGTTATCGTTCCTCTGGTCGGCGGTGCCGCTACAGCGTTCCTGTTCGGTACGGCAGATCCCACTCTTTCGACATCGACATTCCTGCAGGATGTTTTCGTAGGTGTTATCCTTACCGCAACATCGGTAAGTATCACTGTCGAAACGCTTAAAGAACTCGGAAAGCTCAACACAAGAGCTGGTAACGCAATACTCGGTGCGGCTCTTATAGACGATGTACTCGGTATCATTGCACTGACGGTAATTACATCTCTTGCAGATCCCGAGTCGGGAAATATCGGTATAGTAATACTGAAGATACTCGGCTTCTTCGCATTCGCTCTGCTGTTCGGTGTATTCTTCCACTTCGTATTCAACAAGTGGACACAGAGAACGGAAGAAAATCAGCGCCGTTATGTTATTGTCAGCTTTGCGCTCTGCCTTCTCTTTGCGTATGTTGCCGAGGAATTCTTCGGTGTTGCCGATATTACAGGCTCGTTCGTTGCAGGTCTTGTAATTTCAAGTACGTCAAAGACGAAGTATATAGCACACAGATTTGATACAATGTCCTATCTGCTGTTATCGCCTATCTTCTTCGCAAGCATAGGTCTTAAGGTAACGCTTACAAATATGACACCTACAATCATCATATTCGCCGTTGTACTGCTGATAGTCGCTATACTGTCAAAGGTTGTCGGCTGCGGACTTGGTGCGAAGATATGCAGATACACAAACAAAGAGGCGTTACAGATAGGCGTGGGAATGATTTCCCGTGGCGAAGTTGCGCTGATAGTTGCGGATAAGGGTCTTAATATGGGACTTATGAGCAGCGGACTTTTCGGTCCTATAGTAATTATGGTGGTTATCACTACTGTAGTAACTCCTATCCTGCTGAAGTTCGTATTCAAGGATAAGAATGATACTTCGGGAGAAATAAAGTCTAAGGAAGCTGCAGAGGGTACAACTTCAGACGACAGCCTTGAGTATGTTCCCGGTCAGGATAACGTGTAATTTTAAATTAAACAGAATAATATTCAGAGCCGCCGATGAGCATTAAAGCCGTCGGCGGCTTCTTTGCACAAGTTTTTATTGACAAGAGGGCAGTTTTACTATATTATTATATTAGCTGCGTTTATTGCAGATATTTTTCCGAAAGGTTGTGTGTCTGTTGGAAAAAAAGCTGAAGCTGTACGGTTTCAACAACCTCACAAAGACTCTGAGCTTCAACATATACGATGTCTGTTATGCTAAAGGAGCAAGAGAGCAGAAAGAATATATAGACTATATTGACGAACAGTATAATTCCGAACGACTTACGGGCATACTGTGCGATGTTACGGATATAATCGGTGCGAATGTGCTTAACATATCAAAGCAGGATTACGATCCGCAGGGTGCGAGCGTAACACTGCTGATAAGTGAAAAGGCTACGGACAGTATGGAGATAGACAAGTCGTGCAACAGGGGAATGGTGGACGGAAAACCGCTTCATCCTCAGCGTAATTCTGCTATGATACCCGAAACAGTGGTGGCGCACCTTGATAAGTCGCACGTTACGGTGCATACCTACCCCGAATATCACCCCAACAACAGCATTTCAACGTTCAGGGTAGATATTGACGTTTCGACCTGCGGCGAAATCTCTCCGCTTAACGCACTGGATTATCTTATCGGCAGTTTCGATTCCGATATTATAACGATAGACTACAGGGTAAGAGGCTTTACCCGTGATGTAGGCGGCAGAAAGCTGTATCTCGACCACGATATAACCTCGATACAGGATTTTATCAACGATTATACGCTGACGAAATATGATGCAACCGATATAAACGTGTATCAGGCGAACATATTCCACACAAGACTTATGGTGCGTGAGATGGATCTGAAAAACTACCTGTTCAATACGGATATATATGATATCCCGCCTAAGGAGCGACTGAGAATTACGGAGAGCCTAAGGCGTGAGATGATAGAGATATATTCGGGGATGAATATTTACGGGTGAGCGGATCTCACACTTTCGTCTGATGAATAGGCATAAGACGTAATCAATAAATCTGCGGGAGGGGCAAGCCCCTCCCCTACAAAAATATCAATGTGATATTATGACAACATTACTTCCTTCCCGAAAGGACTGATGATATGCTCTCACAGGAGCGTGCGCCTATATATGAGGCGTTAAAGGAATACCGGGCAAAGCGCATAGTGCCTTTTGATGTACCCGGTCATAAGATGGGCAGGGGCAACCCCGAGCTGACGGAATTTTTAGGCAGAGAATGTATGACGGTGGACGTGAACTCATCAAAGCCACTCGATAACCTCTGTCACCCGGTTTCCGTCATAAAAGAGGCGGAGCAGATAGCCGCAGAGGCTTTCGGCGCAAAGAACGCATTCTTTATAGTAAACGGAACGACCGCCGCAGTGCAGGCTATGGCGCTTGCCGTAGCAAAGCGTGGCGAGAAGATAATAATGCCGCGTAACGTACACCGCAGTGCTATCAATGCACTTATTCTCGGCGGAGCAGTGCCTGTTTACGTTAATCCCGGGGTAAACAAGGAGCTGGGCATACCGCTGGGAATGACGGTCGAGGATGTTGAAAAGGCAATACTCGAAAACCCCGACGCAAAGGCGGTATTTGTAAATAATCCTACCTATTACGGAGTGTGCTCGGATATAAAGAAGATAGCCGATCTTGCACACGCACACGGAATGTATCTTCTTGCGGACGAGGCGCACGGAACGCATTTCTACTTCGGTGACAATATGCCGCTTGCGGGAATGAAGGCAGGTGCGGATTTTGCCGCAGTAAGTATGCACAAGAGCGGCGGCTCGCTGACGCAGAGCAGCTTTTTACTTACAGCAGACACGGTGAACGAGGGCTATGTAAGGCAGATAATTAACCTTATGCAGACGACAAGCGGAAGCTATCTTCTGATGTCTAGCCTTGATATATCGAGAAGAAACCTTGCGCTTCACGGCAGGGAGATATTCGCAAAGGTGCAGTCCTATGCGCAGTATATGCGTGACGAGATAAACGAGATAGGCGGATATTACGCATTCTCAAAGGAGCTGTGCGACGGCGGTGCGTTCTATGATTTTGACGTGACAAAGCTGTCGATACACACAAGGGATATAGGGCTTGCGGGTATCGAGGTGTATGATATTCTGCGCGACAGATACGGCATACAGATAGAATTCGGAGATATAGGAAATATACTCGCTTACGTTTCGATAGGCGACAGGGAACTGTATCTCGACAGGCTCATCGGAGCGCTCAACGACATAAAGCGTATATATTCAAAGGATAAGACGGGTATGCTTGACCACGAGTATATCAATCCTATAGTTAAGCTGTCGCCGCAGGACGCATTCTACGGAAACAAGAAAAGCGTACCGATCGAACAGAGCTCCGGCAAGATAAGCGGTGAATTTGTAATGTGCTATCCGCCCGGAATACCGATACTTGCACCCGGTGAGCAGATAACAGACGAAATTCTCGCATATATAAAATATGCAGGGGATAAGGGCTGTTTCCTTACAGGTACACAGGACCTCGAAATAAAGAATATTATGATACTGGACGAATAAATTCGTCCGCCGTACCACATTGACTTATGCGTTTACAGATTGAAAGGACGGTAATACAAATGGATCTTTGGTTTACGGAAAATCACAGCGACAGTGTAAGATTTTCTATAAGAGTTGACAAACAGCTTTACAGCGAGCAGAGCGAGTATCAGCGCATAGACGTGTTTCAGTCGCTCGAATTCGGCAGACTGCTTGCGCTTGACGGATATGTAATGATAACGCAGAAGGACGAATTTATCTATCACGATATGATAGTTCACGTTCCTATGGCGGTAAAGAAGGATATAAAGAACGTGCTTGTTATCGGCGCAGGCGACGGCGGTACGGTAAGGGAGCTGTGCCGTTACAGCACTATAGAGCATATCGACCTTGTCGAGATAGATAAAAAGGTCGTCGAGGTCTGCGAGGAATATTTTCCTGAAATGACCGTTTCGATGCACGACCCCAGACTTGATATACATTTTACCGACGGACTTCGTTTTGTAAGACGCAAGCAGGGTGAATATGACCTTATAATAGTCGATTCTACCGACCCGTTCGGACCGGGCGAGGGACTTTTCACACCCGAGTTCTACGGCAACTGCTACAATGCGCTGACCGATACAGGTGTACTTGTGAATCAGCACGAAAGTCCGTTCTATGTAAATGACGCAAAGGCTATGTGCAGGGCACACGAGCGTATAAAGTCGGTGTTCCCCGTGTGCGCCGTTTATCAGGCTCATATCCCGACATACGCAAGCGGACACTGGCTGTTCGGCTTTGCGAGCAAGGGACTTGATCCGATAAAGGATCTTGATGAACAGCACTGGAATTCACTCGGAATTAAGACAAGATACTATAACACGGAGCTTCACAAGGGCTGCTTTGCTCTGCCGAGCTATGTAAAGGAAATGCTGGAAACGGGAGAAGTTCTCGATGTGCGCCGCTGATTTCAGGACAGCCTGCAAAAAGGCAGGACTGGCTTTAATAGTCATATTTGCGGCACGGTGTGTTGCCGATGCGGTAACTGCGCTCATCGGGGCGCTTATGGCTGACTGCGATGCGCAGATAACCTCTTCTGTGCAGGCGCTTGCCAATATACTTATACTCTATGTGCTGGCGATAGCGGTTACATCAAAGCTTCTGGGATATCACTTTGACGGCAGTCTTTACAAGAAACCCAAAAGGCTCGGTAAGGCTGTATCGTGGTTCGTACCGATGTACGGAGCGGGTCAGGCGGCAAACATTGCGGTGATGGCAATATCTTTTTTTATAGTACAGAATCGCTCGGCGGTCGAGGATACGCTTACTCCTATAGTTTCTTCGGGAACGGGAAGAGGTGCGTGGTATCTTGCATTTTTGTTCATACAGATGGCAGTGCTGGCACCGGTGTTTGAGGAGTACTGGTTCAGGGGAGTTATACAGTCCTCGCTTGCGCCTTACGGAAACGGCTTTGCGATACTCGTTTCATCGCTGTGCTTCGGTATGGCGCACGGTAATATACATCAGTTCTGCTATACGGTTATTGTCGGTATCTGCCTTGGATATGTGAGATATGCGACCGGCAGTCTTGTGCCTACAATGATAATGCACGCCATATTCAACTCTATTGCGGGAATAGCGATCGTGGCTGTAAGCAGTGAAACTTTTATATCGGCGTTTACGCATATTCAGCAGGGCGAGGAGCTTACAGGCGGCGAACAGGCGTTTATGACAACGCTGATGATTTACCTTGCTGTTATACTGACAACAGCTGTAGTCGGCATAGCGGCGGCTATAGGAAAGCTAAAGAACAATCGCCTTTACCGACCGGTAAACAACTATCCCGCACTTACCAAAAAGCAGAAATTTACAGCCGTGGCAAAGGAACCTTTGTTTATCGTGGGATTTATTCTGTGCACGGCGTATATAATAGCTATGATGATTATTTAACGAAAGGACTCTGTTAAAATGCAGAAAAGCCTTACCGGTATTATAGCGGACAGATACAGACAGCAGAGCTTTGATATTCTGACCTCGAAAGACGACCTTAAGCCTTCGGATATACGCAGGCTGTGTCTTGATGTCGGCATCGCGCTGATTATATCCGTACTGCTTCAGAAAGTCATATTCGTTGCGATGGTAATGCTGTTACGCTCGTTTGTCGGCGCAGGGCTTGATACGGGCGGTACGCTTTTCACCGTGCTGAATTACACTTTCAGCAATATATCGACATATGTTCCGAAGCTGCTGGCATTCGGGGTGCTGTACAAAAAGTACCGACCGCTGAAGCGTCTTGACACGCAGTATGAGAACAAGTCGTACTATCCGCTTATATTCATACCTGCGATGTTTGCCTTTGCAATGTGGGGAAGCAATATCACTGCCTGCATAAACTATATCCTGCAACTGCTGTTCGGTGTGGATAAGATAGAGAATGTGATGGACGCTATTGCGCCGTCGAGCTTCTCATCGGGCATTGTAACGCTTATATTCACGGCGTTTGCGGCGCCGGTATTTGAGGAGATAATCTATCGCCATCTGTTGCTCCGTTCGCTGAAACCCATAGGCGATACGCCTGCAATTATCCTGTCGGCGCTGGTGTTCGGACTGGCGCACGGTAACTTTGATCAGTTCGCATATGCGTTTTTAAGCGGTATAATCTTCGGACTCATGGCGGTAAGATACGATACGATAATCCCCGGAATGGTGCTTCATCTGATAAATAACTTCTTTGTGACGGTCATAACGTATCAGAAACAGCTCACGGGCATCGGCGGATTGTGGGACGGGCTTGTAGATGCGGCGGCGGCGCTCGGAAACCTTATCGTTAACATCTCCTACTTTGCGGCGCCGTTCGTGGCGGTACTGCTTGCATTCTGCGGAGCGGCAAGGCTTACGCCTGTCGGAGGAGAGCATAAGCACAGAAAACTGATTGCGATATTCTCTCCTGTGTTTATAATAGCGCTTGTTGTTATGCTGTTGCAGTTTTAATAAAGATCACGGCGGAATGTGGCTTCACATTCCGCTTTGCTATGCCGATTTTTCATATGCAACGCAAAGCAGCACAGAAAAATAACGATTGTAAGCAGATGTTTATTGCGGCTACTCGAAAAACAGGGTATGATATAGCTGTTCACAAAAGCCAAACGAAAACAGGAGGAAGACAATATGGATTTCAGCGAAAAGTTAAAGCAGATAAGAAAGAGCGAGGGCATCTCGCAGGAAGAGCTTGCGGAGCGTATAGGCGTTTCACGTCAGGCGGTGACAAAGTGGGAAACCGGAAAGGGTCTTCCCGATATTGAAAATATGACCATACTTGCAGAGATATTCAAGGTGACACTTGACGAGCTTGTAAGCGGAAATTTGCCGGAAAAAGGCGGTGCGGCTCAGTACACGAGCGAAACGGCATATGATATAGATGTCAACACACACTTTGATATAAATGCCGGAAGCGTGCGTGATATCACCGTATCCGGCGGTGACGACGAGAAGCTGCACGTTATATTCTCTTCGGAAACGGCGGAGGATATCGGCTCGGTATTCAAGGTAAGGCTCGACAGCCGTAAAAACAAGCTTGATGTAGAGTGCCTGCGCAAGGATAAGATGAGTCGATATGAGGCACAGGAAAACGTGTCGGTGAAGATAGTTCTGCCAAAACAGCTTACTGACCACTGCGAAATATCGGCACAGGCAAGACTGCTTTGCATAAACTCCATTGATATAAGACGAATCGAATATGACGGCTCAGCCGACAGCGTTGTTATAGAAGACAGCTCGGGAAGCATAGAACTTACCTCGAAATCCGATATGGACATAACGGCTGACAGGATAAATGGAGTGCTTGATATTAATTTGTGGAGAGCGACCGCAAAGGTGCATATCCCGGCGGAGAATATCCCCAATATTCAGAGTAACGGCAGAAAGTGCGGTATAGCGTATATTAAAGACGGAAAACCGTATGAGCCCGACACCGCAGAGAAAAGCGGAGTAATAAAGGCGGCGGGAATAGGTGCAGATGTTGTTATTGAGGTTAAGTGAGATGAGAAGCGGCGGCTTGCGAGGGTAAGCCGCTGTTTGGCTATTTTGACAATTCTTGTTGGCTATATTTCACAAAATATCGGGACAAGCCTTGATATTGCATAGTATAAGTGATATTCTAACAATAGAAAAGGTGTTTCCTTTTTTAAAACTAACGGAGGTACTTATGAAAAAGAAAAAACATTTATTCACTGTTTTACTATTGGCGATTTCACTACTCTCAACAAGCATACCTGTATATGCACAAGAAAACGGAAACGCCGATAACGAAAACAGTACAAGCGAAGAAAGTATAGAAGAAGCGGACAGAAATCTGCTCAAAGACTTAAAGCCGGGGGATCTCAGCCTTGTCGAGCTTTCAGATAAGGAGCTTGACGACTATGAGATACCGGAAGTCATATCTGTAAAGGACATTAAGGAAAAAGAACACGCAAACCGCTTATTTGCACAGGAAACGGACGACTATTCGATAGTATTCCAGAATAAAGACGGCTCGAAAACTATGTATTACTTTGATGAGCCGGTAAAGTATACCGACGAAAACGGTACAGTATGCGACAAAAGTACTAAGCTGTCAGAAGCGGATAAAGACGGATACGCTTTTGTAAGTGCAGAAAACGACATAAATGTATATATGCCCGAACAGCTCGACAGCGAAACAGGCATTATCGTTAAAAGCAACGAATATACTATTGAAATGTCACCTGTCGATTCGGATAAGGCAGATGTATCGGATATTATAGCCGAAACACAAAACAAATATGACGAACACGATATAGTTGAATATAACGATGTGTTCGGAAAAGATACAACGATAGAATACAGCGCTCAGCTCAACGGTGTAAAAGAGAATATCATACTCGACAGATACAACGGAAAGAACGAGTTTTCTTTCGATGTTGATACAAACGGTCTTAGCCTTAAAGATGAGGACGGCTATTTTTCAATTGTTGACGCTGAAAAGGCAGAGATAGTCGGTACTGTCAGCGAGGTAATACTGTTTGACAGCTCAAAAGGCGAAAACACAATAGTACCGCAGGGATATGTTACGGGATATACGGCAGTAAAAAATGCCGATGGCGGCTATACGATAACTATTACTCTTGACAATGAATGGCTGAAAAACGAAGCGGTATATCCGGTTACAATAGACCCGACCATAAAACTCAGCACTAGCGGCAGCGGAAGCTCAAAGACAATACTTGACGCACCTTTATACAGCAAGAAAAGTACAACAAATTTCGGCTCTTATTCTATAGGAACGGTAGGCTATCAGGACAGCACATACGGCGCAGGCAGACTTATTGTGCGCTTCCCAGGACTTGACATCAACGCAACATATAAGAGCCTTAAAGCAAATGAAATTGAAAGCGCAAAGCTGTATATGTATGAGGGCACGGGAAATTCAGGTACTTCGACATTACAGGTAAGATATTCAAACCAGACATCGGGTTGGGCTGAAACAAAACCTACATATGCAAACACAAGTGCCGGCGGCTCTGTAATGAGTACAACTAAAATATCCAAAAGCGGTTCTTATGCATTTGATTTTACTAAGTTGGCAGTTAACAGCAAAAACTCCAAAAAAGATATTAAAAAAGGTATTGTAATAACTAATACAAATGTAACAGATTCGTCACTGCGCCGTTCATTCTATTTGTCTGAGTACAGCAGCTCCAAACCGAGAGTTGTTGTTGAATGGAATCCTTTGGTTGACGGTATGGCGTATGTGTTTAAAACCGATAGCGATAACTGTTTAGAATATTCCTCATCGACATTAACAGAAAGCTTTATCCAAAAAAGCACTGTAGACAATATTTCTTATTATATTAACTACAATCAGGTTTGGGTTACAAAGAAATCAGTAAGCGGAGGATATTTAATATATTGGTCAGGAACTAAAAGCAACAAGAACTATGCTATTTGTACGACATCAGGGTCAGACGTTACAGTTGCGGTTTGCTCTTCAGAAACCAATCCATATTTCTGCTGGGATTTTGAAAGAATAACCTCAAGCACCTATGCAATTAAAAACAAGTATAGCAGTAAATGGTTATATAAAAAATCTGACGGTAGCCTTGCTCTTACTGATAATCAAGCAAACCGACTGATACTTACCAAAGTAACCAGTAATTATCCATCAAGCTGGAAAGGCGGATATTCGGGGCAGTCCGGTACGTATAAAGTCAATATCATATTCAGCACTCAGAACGATTATAATAATTTTGCAAGTGCGGCAGAAGCATGGAATGGAATCTGCGATAAAATATCTGTAAAAGCTTATCCGCCAAACTCTAATCCAAACGTGGGTTTGAATGTTACTGTAGCAAGAAAAAATTTTGTTTCATCAGGTTTAGAATCTTTTTCAGAAACATACTCAAAATTTCTACCTAATGCTTCAACAGATAATTATCTGAGTGTTAGTAATAATATTGGCGATTATATAAACTTAAACTGGTCAACAGGTGTTATATTCTTAAATACCGATGCGAAAAGGTTTAATTCACTTTCCGCAGAAAAACAGAAAGCATCTATAACACACGAAGTAGGTCATGCATTAAAATTATGCCATAGTAATGATGGCATAAATGGAGCAAATTTTCCGTTTAGCCCAGAATCCATAATGAGAAATAGCAATGAAAAAATAAGCGATTCAATATCATTATATGATAAATCAAGTCTGATAAAAAAATGGGGGTAATCAATCATGAAAAAACTAACCAAAACAACAGCACTCATCTTATCCGCTCTTATGCTCTTCGGCTGTACAAGTAACTCTGCAACCGGCAGTGTAGGTGATACTACACCGCCGGGGGAGAGCTCGGTCACGGACAGCAAAAACGAAAGTAAGGTTGAAAGCTCGGCTACTGAAAACAGCTCCGAAACAGATAATACAAGCAAGGAAAGCGAAGAAAACCTTGTGAAAAATATCGAGGGGTATCAGACATTTTCGTATGATGAAAATAAAAATGAGCTTATTAATATAACTATATATACACATGTGGGGTCGGATTATTATAACACTTATAAAGTCTTTGAGCCTACTATAGAGAATATTGAAGAGTACGCATATGAATCAATTGAACCTGTTGCAATCAAATGTCATGTCGTCGGCGACAGTTATTATGTATATAACGGCAAGTGCGGAGATGTACAGGTAATGAACCGTGATATAAGAGGAGGAGTATATACCCCTGTCGTTATCGATGAAATACTTGATGACGGCGGTAAAGAATGTGTATACAAAATCGGAGATGTAGTATATATAGAAGAAGCTTATGATATAACCGCTCCTTACAAAGGAAGTATGCCGTTTTTTGACACCTTGTACAAAAATGCCCGTGAGCAATATGAAACGGAATCAGGCGAATTAACATCAGGATATTACGAAGATTCTATAGTCAGCTTTTATAATGCTATAAAAGAGGGAAACGGTAAGTATATATTCAGTACCAACATACCGTTGGCAATGCAAAAGGGTGAATCTTATCTTGCGTATATCGACAACAGCAAGACACCCAATGAAAACGACGGTAATATCTATGCTAAAAACTATCATATAATATTTAACCTTGAAAAAGATAAGCCGAATGTTTTTTCAACGGAAGCCGGCGATGATGAGCTTTTCAGCAGTGCACGATGCTACCGATATCAGTGGAAGATACTTAAAGAAAAATACGGAGATCATTTCAAGAAATAACGCGGAACTACAAAATCGAGGTAATCAATCATGAAAAAACTAACAAAAACAACAGCACTCATTTTATCAGCAGTTATGCTCTTCGGCTGTACAAGTAACTCTGCAAACGGCAGTATAGGTGATACTACACCGCCGGGGGAGAGCTCGGTCACGGACAGCAAAAACGAAAGTAAGGTTGAAAGCTCGGCTACTGAAAACAGCTCCGAAACAGATAATACAAGCAAGGAAAGTGAAGAAAACCTTGTGAAAAATATCGAGGGGTATCAGACGTTTTCGTATGATTCTTCGGTCTACGAAATTACAAACGATAATAAATTTAAAAAAAGGCTGATTTCACCGTATGATTTTGAAGATTCGTTTGAGCCAAATTATACAAATTTAAAAAGATTTATGAGAGCGCCTGTAGTTGTAAAGTGCCATGTAGTAGGTGACAGCTATTTCATATTGGAGGGCAAATGCGGAGATGTTGAATTCAACCGTGACGAACATGACAAAGGCGTCTATACATGTATTTATACTCCGGTTATGATAGATGAAATAATTGATGATTTTGGTGTTAAAACCGACTATAACACAGGAGATATTGTATATGTAATGGAAGACTATATCCTTACTGAATCTTACAACAATAATAAACCTCTCGAATGGCTGGATGAAAGCATAAAAGATATAGAAAAAGTCATTGAAAATAATTCCGATAACTATTTGGCGGAACAATTTGGTGAGGCACTTGAATCTGATAAAAAATATCGTGACTATCTGACGTCACATCAGACTGTAATATCTACCAGAACGGTTTTATTAGAAAAAGGGCAGTCATATTTAATGATTTTTGATGAAAAAGCAAGGGGTTTTGTATTTGACAATAATCAATATGCCGCAAATTACACAGTGACTTTTGACCTTGAAAACGATGCGCCGAAAGTATATATGAGCGAGGAAGAAGATGCGGACTATTTCAATGGCTATTACCGTTACAGAGATCAGTGGAAATATCTTAAAGAAAAGTACGGGGAGCATTTCAAGAGCTGATTACAATTAAACAATGCACAGCCGTGGCGGTTATTAAGTCACGGCTGTTTTTTGCACAACAGACTGAGCGATACCGCTTTTTTCCTCATAAACCACCCTCTGCACTGCCGATTATACAATATGCACAAAAGCGGCGGTCTTATTTTAGCCATTTTCATAGAAAAAAAGATTGACAAAATGCGCTTCAAATTGATATAATGATATTGTTAAAAAAATAACAAATGGGTAAACCGCCGACCCTGCGGTAAACTATAACAGCAGACCGCAAAAACGGTACAATAAGGAAGAACAGTTTAAAACATTCAGGAGGACAAAATGGCTAAGAAGCAAATCGTAAGCAACAAGACAGCTGAATCTGCTCCCGTAAGCCCGCTGATCGTTGACAATGTTGACGCTCTCAAGGCTCGTATGGCAGAAGTAAGAGCTGCACAGCAGGAATTCGCAACCTTTACACAGGAGCAGGTTGATAAGATCTTCCAGGCAGCAGCAATCGCCGCTAACCAGATGAGAATCCCGCTCGCTAAGATGGCAGTAGAAGAAACAGGCATGGGTGTTGTTGAAGATAAGGTTATCAAGAACAACTACGCAGCCGAGTACATCTACAACGCTTACAAGAACACAAAGACCTGCGACATTATCGAAGAAGACAAGGCTTTCGGTACAATGAAGGTTGCAGAGCCTATCGGTGTTGTTGCCGCAGTTATTCCTACAACAAACCCCACATCAACAGCTATATTCAAGACACTTATCTGTCTTAAGACAAGAAACGGTATCATAATCAGCCCCCACCCCAGAGCTAAGAAGAGCACAATCGCTGCCGCTAAGGTAGTTCTGGACGCTGCAGTTGCTGCAGGCGCACCTAAGGGCATCATCGCCTGGATCGACGTTCCTTCGCTCGACCTCACAAACGAAGTTATGAGAAGCGCTGATATAATCCTCGCTACAGGCGGTCCCGGAATGGTTAAGGCTGCTTACTCATCAGGCAAGCCCGCTCTCGGCGTTGGTGCAGGTAACACACCCGCAATCATTGATACTACAGCAGACATCAAGCTCGCTGTTGCTTCAATCGTTCACTCAAAGACATTTGATAACGGTATGATCTGTGCTTCTGAGCAGTCGGTAATCGTACTCGACAAGATATATGACAAGGTTAAGAAGGAATTTGCATCACTCGGCTGCTACTTCTTAAATCCCGAAGAAACAGAAAAGGTAAGAAAGACGATCCTTATCAACGGCGCACTCAACGCAAAGATAGTTGGTCAGAAGGCCGCTACAATAGCTGAGCTCGCAGGCGTTAAGGTTGATCCCAAGACTAAGGTTCTTATCGGTGAAGTTGAAAGCGTAGACATCGAAGAAGAGTTTGCACACGAAAAGCTCTCTCCCGTACTCGCTATGTACAAGGCTAAGGACTTTGAAGACGCAGTTGCAAAGGCTGAAAGGCTCGTTGCTGACGGCGGTTACGGTCATACATCATCTCTGTACTGCAACGCTGTTACAGAGCGTGAGAAGATCAACGAATTCGCCAACAGAATGAAGACCTGCCGTATCCTCGTTAACACACCTTCTTCACACGGCGGTATCGGTGACCTTTACAACTTCAAGCTTCTCCCCTCATTAACACTGGGTTGCGGCTCATGGGGCGGTAACTCCGTATCCGAAAACGTTGGTGTTAAGCACCTCATCAACATCAAGACAGTCGCTGAGAGGAGAGAGAATATGCTGTGGCTGAGACTTCCTGAGAAGGTTTACTTCAAGAAGGGTTCTATGCCTGTTGCTCTTGATGAGCTGGGCACAATAATGAACAAGAAGAAGGCATTCATCGTAACAGACTCCTTCTTATATCATAACGGCAACACAAAGGCTATCACAGATAAACTCGATCAGATGGGCATTTCTCATACAGTATTCTTCAACGTTGCTCCCGATCCTACGCTTGCTTGCGCTAAGGAAGGTGCAGAGCTGATGAAGCAGTTCCAGCCTGACGTTATCATCGCACTCGGCGGCGGTTCTGCTATGGACGCAGGTAAGATCATGTGGGTACTTTACGAGCATCCCGATGTTGACTTCCTCGATATGGCTATGAGATACATGGATATCCGTAAGAGAGTTTACACATTCCCCAAGATGGGCGAAAAGGCTTACTTCGTAGCTATCCCCACATCTTCAGGTACAGGTTCTGAGTGTACTCCTTTCGCAGTTATCACTGACGAAAAGACAGGCGTTAAGTATCCTCTTGCTGACTATCAGTTACTGCCCAACATGGCAATCATTGATACAGACAACATGATGACACAGCCTAAGGGTCTGACAAGTGCTTCAGGTGTTGACGCACTCACACACTGCCTCGAGGCTTACGCATCAATCATGGCTACAGACTACACAGACGGTCTTGCTCTCAAGGCTGCAAGGAACATCTTCGAGTATCTGCCCAGAGCTTACGCTGAAGGTCAGACAGATGTTGAAGCAAGAGAGAAGATGGCTAATGCTTCTGCTATGGCAGGTATCGCATTCGCTAACGCATTCCTCGGTGTCTGCCACTCAATGGCTCACAAGCTCGGTGCTTTCCACCACCTGCCTCACGGTATTGCAAACGCTCTGCTTATCACACACGTTATGCGTTTCAACGCAGTTCCCAACCCCACAAAGATGGGTACATTCTCACAGTATGATCACCCCCATACTCTTGAGAGATACGTTGAAGTTGCTGAATTCTGCGGCGTAACAGGCAAGAACAACGAAGAGAAGTTCGAGAAGTTTATCGCTAAGATCGAACAGCTCAAGGAAACTGTAGGCATCAAGAAGACAATCAAGGACTACGGTATTGATGAGAAGGACTTCTTAGACAGACTTGACGCTATGACAGAGCAGGCATTCGACGACCAGTGCACAGGCGCTAACCCCAGATACCCGCTGATGAGCGAGATCAAGCAGATGTACCTCAATGCTTACTACGGCGTTGACGAAACAGTTTAATCGCAAGCTCCATAATGTTTTAAACTAATATAGAGAACCCCCTCAGGCGATATGCCGGAGGGGGTTCTTGCTTAGTCTGTAAGAAATCTTGACAAATTTGAATTTTTATGATATAATACGAATACAATAAAAGTGCAGTATACTGCATTTTGGCTTGGTCGTTATGATCTGGGCCACCGCAGACGGGGACACTTCCCCGTCATTTTTTTTAGATTTATGATTGCGGGATAACGAAAAATGGAAAAGATATTAAGCGTATTTGTTGATGAATCGGGCGATTTTGGTAAAGTGAACAACGCTTCGCCTTATTACATCGTAACATTGGTGTTGCATAATCAATCGGAAGATTTAAAGCAGGCACTGGAACAACTAGAAAGCAGTCTGTCGTATATGGATCTCGACTTTTCTTATATACATACAGCGCCGATAATAAGAAGAGAGGTTCCGTATCATAATATGGCAATAGACGAACGCAGACAATTGCTTTATAAAATGCGTTGCTTTTTTCTTCATGCCCCGATAAAACATAATTCAATTATAATAGACAGAAAGACTGCGGGAGATAAGTTCGCACTGAGTACACAGCTTTCAAAGCAAATAAAGTCGTTTGTCAGCAAAAATTACGACTACTTTTCGTCTTTCGACAAAGTTAATGTGTATTATGATAACGGACAAACAGAGCTTAATCTTGTGCTTAATACTATCCTGTCTATGCTTTTGAGCAACGTTGAATTCAGGAAAGCTTCACCGGGTGAGTACAGATTGTTACAGTTAGCGGATTTTATATGTAGTATAGAATTGCTTTCGCTAAAGCAGCAGGAAAACAGACTAAGTAAATCGGAATCTTCGTTCTTCTATAAACCACAGGAATTAAAAAAATCGTTTATAAAGACGATAGCGGGCAAGCGTATGTAACAAATCCTGCCACAACCCCCTCAGGCAATATGCCTGAGGGGGTTCTTGCTTTATAAGAGCGGTTTCACTGAAAACTTGGTCGTTTTTTAGGGTAAGTTTTCAGTGGGATTATTATAAAATGCGACAAAAGATATGCTGTGTGTAACCCGGTTACACAAACATTGTGCAAAATGTACCACAAAAAGAAATCGCTTATATCTAAAATTCACTAAAATTGAAGATTAGCACAAAAATTAGCAATTTGGCTATTGCTTTTTTGAATGGAGTATGATATTCTTAGTGTACAGAAAACACCAAGGGCAACAGAAAAGGTGCTGAGAAGAAATTCTTCGGCATATATTTATTCTGAAGACCCACGGGGAATTTTGGATTTAACGGCGCAGACCGTTAAACATAAAAAAACTTTTACATTTTTCAAGGAGGTAATTTCCCATGATAAAGAAATTACAGAAACTGAAAGCCAAGAAAGGCTTCACACTCGTTGAGCTGATCGTTGTTATCGCTATCATCGGCGTACTCGCAGCTATCCTGATCCCTACAATGATCGGTTACGTTAAGTCTGCTAACATCACATCTGCAGACCAGACAGCAGCTTCTATCAGAAAGACAGTCACAAACACGATTTCTTCTATGGAAACAAAGGGCTGCACACTTAAGGGTTCCGGCGTTGTATATATCACAGGCATTGCAAATACCGACGGTGCTTCCGCAACATTTACAATCAGTACTACACCGGCAGCTGCAGGCGGCGCTGACGCTGACGCAGTAACAGTAAGCGGCAAGAAGTCAAACGGTACTAAATGGGAGATGACTGATATGACGGCTGCTTGGAAGGAAGCTCTTGAGAAGGATCTTAAGGAAATCAAGGCAGGTACAGCAAATATCGTTATCAAGAACGGTGTATGCACTCAGGTAGCTTATTCATCAGCTAATATTAATTCATTAGGCGAAATCAAGCCTGCTAACTTTGCAGCTACAGGTAACGAAGATGGCGTTATCAGCGGCGATATCGTTGGTACAAACCCCAAGGTTACTAAGGATGGAGCTACATCTTCAGCAGCAGCCGGAGCATAATCTGATTTGCTGATTAACAACTGTTAATACATATATCCCCGACGGGTAACTGTCGGGGATATATTTTTAATCCGGAGAATAAAATGAAAAACAAACTGCTCCTTATTATAGGCTGTGCCGTTATAGCTTTGTCGGCGATATTTTTGATATTGTATCTTGTAAACAGCGGACTTTTTGCAAAGCCTTATAATCCGCCGGGTGCGCTCACAACAGAAATAAAGCTGAGCGATCTCGGTTCTGCGTCTGAACTTAACGGTAATATTGCCGTGGTTTCGGTATTCGCCGATGATAAGCAAGGCAAATGGTCAAACAGCAAGGAAGACGCAGAAAAAATCAGCAATATATTCGGTTATACAAAGCTTGCGACAGATTGGTTGACCGAAAAAGCAAAGGGCTATGGCATTTCGCTTAATTTTGTAACAGCCGGTAATAATGATAGCGATTTATGCTACAGAGCGTCTTTTGACGAGGTATGCATAGATATTGAAAAATCAAAAAAGAAGTCAATACCGCTACAGTGGGAATATATCAATAATAATATTGACAGCGAAAAGCTGAAAGAACAGTATAACTGTGAGCAGGTTGTATATCTGTTCTTTTTTAATCCCGAGGAAGAATCGTCATCAACAGCTTACACTGTCAGTTTTTATAACAAGGTTCTCGAGTATCCGTATGAAGTATGTATGATACCGTACATCTATTCGGCTACTCAGGTTTCTCCGGCTGTAATTGCACATGAAATGCTTCATCTTTTCGGAGCACCGGATTTATACGGTTGCGATTTATATGATATGAATTACGGTACAACCGATGATTATGTTGCTTATTGCGAAAAAAACCACAAAAACGAAATTATGTATACTACATTTGCCCGTGACGAGAACGGCAACAAATATAAGGTTTTTGACCGCATAACAAATGATCTGACCGATATAACGGCATACTATGTCGGCTGGACAGACAATGTGCCGCCTGAGGTGGAAAAGTTCGGGCTTGTGCATTCACAGCACGAATATTACAAGCAAAACAAGCGGCATAACAGTTAAAATCCGAAACTGTGGCATATATCTATTGATTTTCTCTGAAAGGTATGTTATTATTAACTTAATAAACTTATATCGGAGGAAGTATATGCAAAAAACCGGAAATATTCTTAAAAAACGTGGTTTTACCTTAGTGGAACTGATAGTCACAATTGCAATTTTTGCTGTTATAGCGGCGATACTTGTTCCTACATTATTAGGGTTTACACAGTCGGCACGGATAACATCGGCAAACCGCACTGCATCGGAGCTGAAAAAATCCATTGCATATTTCCTTACAAAAGCCGACGCTTACAGTAAAAACTATATGCGCATATCGGAAGGGAGCCGTGAGGTATTTACCGTTACGGTTACGGGCGGAGTGTGGACAGTGAACGCAGTAGAACATCCCGATGCGTTTTCTCCCGATACGGTTTCGTGGGGAAGCACTGCAATTATAAGACCCGAAACTACTGTATCCTCGACAAGCTACGGCGAAGAACTGCTCGGCATTCATCTGCGTGACACGTTTCCGGAACTTAAAAACGGAGTGTTCCGTGCAAACTGCATTCAGGGTATGTGCCTTTCGGTATGGTTTTCACCCGATATGAATGATATAAGCGCCTTGGTGAATCTGCCGGAGTTCGGAGAAACAAATGCGTGGGTAGATGAAAACGGTGCGTACACAGATGCTTATGCGTGGAACGGCAGTACAGCCGGAGTGAACGCTGACGGTTACATACTCGGAACTGCACCTGTGCTTGATTTGGCGACACAGAGTTAAAACAAGAATATTATAGCATTTTACCCGACTGTCCTCACAGTCGGGTATATCTTACTATGCCGAAAGGAGCGGATATGGCGTACAGCGAGCTTATAAAGAACTTTGAGAAAATACGTTCATATATGCGTGAATTTTATGTATTCGGCTTCAAGAGCAGGAACGGGTACGACAGGAAAAGCGCCCGCTCGTATGACGATGAACGGCGCAGGGTAGAAAGCTGGCTCGGAGATTATATGCGTTTTTCAAAAACCGCCGAGGGCAAGAATGTATTTCTGTCGGTAGACAGCCGCACCGCCTGTAAAAACCCTTTCTACAAGGCGTGGAAAGCAAAGAGCTTTACGGACGGGGATATAACTCTGCACTTCTCAGTGTTCGATATACTTTGCACTCCCGAAATAAAGCTCACCTTATCGGAGCTTGTAGATGAGATTGATTCATTGTTGTCGGGGGATTTTACGTTTGACGAATCGACCCTTAGAAAAAAGCTAAAGGAATATACCGCCGAGGGCATTATCATAACCGAAAAGCAGGGCAGAAAGGTGCTTTACAGCCGTTCTCCCGATGTTGATGTGTCACAGCTATGCGATGTTGTCGACTTTTTCGGGGAAACCGCACCGTGCGGTGTTATCGGCTCGTTTATCTCGGACAAATTACCGCCGCACGAAAAGCTTTTCACATTCAAGCACCACTATATCACGCAGGCGCTTGACAGCGATATAGCGGCTATGCTTTTTGACGCAATGCAGAAGAAAAGCTGTGTCACTGTGGAAAATCTCGGCAGGCACAGCGACAAGCCGATGTCGGTAGGGCTTGTACCGCTGAGAATTTATATCAGCGCACAGAACGGCAGACAGCACCTTATAGCCTATAATATAAAGCTGAACAGGCTGTTTTCGTATCGGCTTGATTACATATCCGATGTGAAAATCGGCGAACCATGCGAAAGGTTTGATAAGCTGAGGGAGAAGCTGAATGCGGCTGAAAGCTGTATGTGGGGCGTAAACGGGCGGCTTGATACCGACAGTACGGAACACGTTGAGTTTGATATAAGAATAGCCGATGATGAGCAGTATATAGTAAACCGCCTTGAGCGTGAAAAGCGGTGCGGTACAGTTGAAAAAATCGACGACAACCATTACAGATACTCTGTCGATGTATTCGACACTACCGAAATGATACCGTGGATACGCACGTTTATCTGCCGTATAACAAGGCTCAATTTTTCGGACAGAACAGCTGAAAATAATTTTAAAGCCGATATAGAGAAAATGTATGAAATATACGGCATAGAAGATAACACGGCTGACAGCGGAGGTGAAAGCGATGATATTCAGTGAGCTTTACTCGGCATATTATAACACGGTCGCAAGGATAATCACCGCCGCATTCGATAAGAATACGACAGAGAAGGAACTTGACCGTATCGTAAGCGAAAACGCATTTTCCGAAAGCGTGCTGACTATAATGCCGTCGCTTAAAAGCGGAAAGTGGAAACTGCTTGACGGCGATTTAAGACCGCTTTTAAAGCACGAGCCGACAATGCCGCTGACATTGCTTCAGAAGCGCTGGCTGAAAGCCGTATCGCTTGATAAGAGGGTGAGGCTGTTCGATGTACAGTTTCCCGACTTATCCGATGTCGAGCCGCTTTTCACTGAGGACGATTATAAAGTATACGATAAATACTCGGACGGCGATGATTTTGGCGATGAGGGCTATATCGGTCGGTTCAGGCTGATATATTATGCCATAAAGAACAATCTGCCGATAATCGCAAGGCTGAATAACCGCTATGGCAAGGAAGTAACGCTGAGATTTTTCCCAAAAGGGTTTGAATATTCGGAAAAGGACGATAAGATAAGAGTAATAATGGACGGCTGTAAGTACAGACAGTTAAACCTCGGCAGAATTATAAACTGTCAGCTGTACACAGGCACAGGTCCGTGGAACGAAAAGCCGGAAACAATGCAGATAAGAGAGCTTACCCTGCAGATAAATGACGAGCGGAATGCGCTCGAGCGTGTAATGCTCCACTTTGCACACTTTGAAAAGCAGGCGGAGCGTGTTGACGATAATAAGTATCTGCTTCATCTGAAATATTACGCAACCGATGAAACGGAGATTGTTATCCGTGTGTTGTCCTTCGGCCCTTGCGTTAAAGTTATCAGTCCGGATAGCTTTGTCGGATTGATAAAGGAAAGACTGGAAGAGCAGAAAAGGTGTGGGGCGAGATGATGATTGAAGTTTTATTTTCTTATGCGTTTCCAAATGGGGTTGAGGGGCGAAGCCCCCAATAGGGACGAGGGGCGATAGCCCCCGTATTTTCCCCCTTTCCCGGGAAAGGGGGCAGGGGGATAGGGATAATAAATCAGAAGTTTATTTCAAAAACAGACTTTTTATAAGCTGCGAACAAATACAGTTCGCAGCTTTTTTTCCGTGAAAAACCAAATTCCATCCTGTATAATAAACTCATGCGATGAAGGAAAGCTTCACAGCAGACAAAAGGCACTGACAGCAGTTTTTATATGAGGTTAAAAACAGTGCCTTGCAGAGTGTTTAAGGCACAGACAGCAGTTCATATTATTTATATATGGAAAATAACAGTGCCTTGTAAAGACGCATACAGCAGCATTTTATACCGTGTTTTTTAAACACATTTTGCCGACCTAACGGCACCTGCCTTTGAGCAGGCTACCGTGCGGTGAGAGTCCGTACATTTTTTATTTATTGCGTCTTGTTACGACAGCGTCCCTGCCGATTTTCATCATAGCTTTATAAGGGACGTTGTTCTTATTTTTTGAGAAAGGAGAGCAGAGATATGCTTGAAATCAAAGGAAAAATCAACACAGCAATATGTTACGCAAAAGTAGTCGAGGACGAAGCGATAGAACAGATACGCAGAATGTGCGACTATGAGTTCACCGCAGGCTCAAAAATCAGAATAATGCCCGATGTACACGCAGGCAAGGGTTGCACTATCGGTACGACAATGACGATAACCGATAAGGCAGTACCAAATGTCGTAGGTGTGGATATCGGTTGCGGAATGTACACAGCGGAGCTTGGAAAGGCGGAAATCGACCTTAGTAAGATAGATGAAGCCGCACACTACATACCGAGCGGAAGAAATGTATGGGACGGACGTTATGAACGTTTTGACCTTACGGGACTTCGTTGCTACAGACATCTTGAACAGGCAAAACGGCTTGAAAGAAGCCTCGGTACGCTTGGCGGCGGTAATCATTTTATCGAGATAGACGTTTCCTCGGACGGTAACAAGTACCTTGTTATCCATTCGGGCAGCCGTAACTTAGGTAAGCAGGTAGCTGAGTATTATCAGAACCTTGCGATTGAGCTTGCGTCCGGTAAGGGCGAGCTTTTTGAAAAGAAAGCAGAGCTTATAAAGACATATAAGGAGCAGGGCAGACGCACCGAAATTCAGTCTGCATTAAAGGCAATGGAAAAAGAGTGGCAGGCGAAAGTCCCCGATACGCCCGCAGATCTCTGCTATCTTTATGATAATTACCTTGAGGATTATCTTTATGATGTCGAGATATGTCAGCGTTTTGCAAAGCGTAACCGTGAGCGTATGGCTGAGATAATCCTTGACAGGTGCGGACTTACTGCCGTGTCTGCGTTCCATACGATACACAATTACATCGATACCAAGGAGCGCATACTCCGCAAGGGCGCAATTTCCGCAAAGAGCGGCGAGCTTGTGCTTATCCCGATAAATATGAGGGACGGAAGCGTGCTTGCGAGAGGAAAGGGCAATCCGGACTGGAATTATTCCGCACCGCACGGCGCAGGCAGGATTATGTCGAGAACAAAGGCTAAGGAAACGCTCGACATTGAGCAGTATAAGAAGAGCATGGAGGGCATATACACGACCTCTGTCAATAATTCAACGCTTGACGAAGCGCCTATGGCGTATAAGTCGCTGTCGGATATTATTGATGTTATCAGAGAGTCGGTAGATGTTATCGAAGTGCTGAAACCGATATATAATTTCAAGGCGTGTGAGTAACCTGCTCTGCGCCGCAGAGGAGGAAATCACAATGCTTGAATATTTAAAAGAAGAAGCAAATATGACCCTGACCGAAAACGGCGCAACGACATACATAAGCACAAAATCGCACTGTCTTGATTTATTTTCGACAATAGGCGCTATCCGCAAGTCCCCTGAAAGCGATATAATCGGTCGCTTTATAAAAGCGTATGCCGAGGATAAGAATCTTGCCGTAAAAACGCTTTTCTTCGCCCGTGATGCCCGTGAGGGTCTTGGCGAACGCAGAGTGTTCCGTATAATACTGAACTATCTTGCGAAATATGAGCCTGAGAGCGTACGCAGAAATATAGCGTACATCGCTGAGTACGGCAGATATGACGATCTGCTGTGCCTTATCGGTACGCCCTGCGAAAAGGACGTTTTGCAGATTATAGAAGGTCAGCTCAAAAAGGATATAGCGTCTGACACGGGCGTGTCGCTTCTTGCAAAATGGCTCCCTTCCGTCAACGCATCAAACAAGGAAACGGTACGCACGGCACGCCGTCTTGCACGTCTGCTCGGAATGAGCGAAATGCAGTACCGTAAAACAGTTGTCGCACTGAGAAAAAAGATTGATATAGTTGAAAACCGCCTGCGTGTGCAGGACTATACCTTTGACTATTCAAAACTGCCCGCTCTCGCAATGCTGAAATACCGTGGCGCATTCTATGAAAACGACTTTGACCGCTACTGCGATTATATCGACAATGTGAAAAACGGCAAAGCGAAAATGCACACCGGCGTACTGACCCCGTATGACGTTATCGCTCCGTGCTTCAATTGGCGTTCAGACGGACTGTCCGCAGAGGAACGCAACGCAATGGACGTAACGTGGAACGCCCTCGAAGATTTCGGCAACGATGAAAACGCACTTGCTGTGATTGACGGTTCGGGTTCGATGTATCCCAGAGCGATTGCTGTTGCACTGTCGCTCGGAATATATTTTGCCGAAAGAAACAAGGGCAGGTTCCATAATCATTTTATAACCTTCTCTGAAAGACCTCAGCTTGTTGAAATAAAGGGCAGTGATATTGCAGGAAAGGTGGGGTACTGCTGTCGGTATAGCGAAGTCGCGAACACGAATTTAGCGGCTGTGTTCAATCTTTTGCTGAAAACCGCCGTAAAGTATAATCTTCCGCAGGAAGAACTTCCGAAACGGTTATACATAATCTCGGATATGGAGTTTGACGAATGCGTGGAGAACTCAGGTGCGACAAACTTTGAAAATGCAAAGAGAAAATATGCCGAAAAAGGATATACGCTCCCTGAGATAGTTTTCTGGAATGTTGAGAGCAGAAAAGCTCAGCAGCCTGTCACAATGAACGAGAACGGAGTTGCGCTCGTTTCGGGCTGTTCGCCCAGACTTTTCTCGATGGTGGCGAGCGGCGAGCTTAATCCTTATAAAACAATGCTTGAAATTCTCACGTCCGAGCGTTACGCTAAAATATCAGCATAAATAAAACCGCTGTCCCACGACAGCGGTTTTATCTTCATATAAACAGACAACGGTATCGGTTTAACCGATACCGTTGTCTGAAGGAAAAGAACTCCGCTACCGTTTGAGTAGCGGTAAAGAAAACAAACTGTAAGGAGTTGTTGTTTTGAAATTATTCTTCTACTGCTGTAGATGAGCCTACTTCCATAGTGCCCTTCTTCATAACGTATTCGTACTCTTTGCCGTCAGTACCCTTGAGCTTGAAAGAGAGCTTGTCGTTTTCAAGCTTTACGCTCATCTGGATCTTGTCTGTGCTGCCTACTTCCATTACTTCTGCACCGTTGCTCTTGTACTGAACGTTGTGTTCTTCCGTAGCGGCAACTGACTTTATTATAACCTTATCATCTGTGAATGTCCATACGGATGCGAATGCTGATTCGTCAACGCCGAGCTTAGCCGCATAGTCTGCTACAGAATCGCCTGCGATAGTTTCGTAGATCCAGTCGCCCTTCATCTTATCCTTTGCCGAGCCTGAGCAAGCTGCGAGTGCCATTACCATTACTGCTGCCATTGCAAGCGCAATGACCGACTTGATTACTTTTTTCATAATTATTCCTTTCTTTGCGGTATGTCCGCCTCTGATTATGTAATATCGGTTGTTTTTCCAACCTTAGCAAATTATACTCACCGAAATGGTTTAATTCAATTAACTGGCGTTAATCGGTTAAAAATGGGCTTTAATCGGTCTTAACCGCCGAAGAAACTTGTAATACTGAAACCGGTCGGCATAGGAAGTGTAAACATATATACCGTAGCAATAACAAATGCAACCAGCGCTATAATAACCACAGCATATTTGTTTGCCTTGTGGTTGAAAGAACCTGCAATACCGAGTAAGAACAGTACAACGCTGTAGATGACCGTTACAAGCCCGAAAGCGTCACCGTGAGAGTTATCCTTCTGTCCCTGTTCGAGCACTTCCTGCGACTGTGCAAGAAGCTCGTTAGCTTTTGTGAAATAGCTGTCGACATAATTCTCGTCAAAGAAAGGCGAGCTCATACTGTTTTCCTTTTCAAGCCACGCAAGTATTGTTGCCTGAGGATCGCTGCTGCTGTTGTCGGCAGTGTTCCAGTCGATCTTTGCCGCCATTGTTTCACTTACGTTTTCCGCCATCTTGTAGAACAGCTGATTGCACAGCTTTGCAAGCTCAGCTTCGTTATTATTGTTCTGCGCAAAGACGATTTCAATCTGCAATGAGCTTATATCGTTCCAGAGTATCATATCCTGATTCATCTGCTGTACGCCTGCGTTGTATTCCGAATTGCCCTCGGACGCTAAATTGTTACTGGTGGCGTAGTTGGTAGCCTGATTTCCGCCGTGAAGCGAGCCTATCCAGCTTGCCCACGCTGTGAGCAGTGCAGTGACACCGAGCATTATTACTATTATAAGCTCGGTGAGCTTGTCCATATCCGGCTTTTTTTTGACAGCAGTGTCGGCTGTCTTTTTCTCGTTCTCGTTTTCCATAGGAACCTCCTGTTTGATGTTTTGCGATAAATATTATAACAATAACGTTCAGCTGTAACAACAAATTGGCTTTAATCGGCGCAAATCGGGCTTGAAAAGGCAGTAACGGGGCGAAATTTTTATTGCGCAAAAAGCGGAAATATAGTATAATAATAACAGGACATAATTACAGCGATGTAAACCAAGCAAAGCGGAAGGTGCATAACCAATGGATCTCAGAATAGCAATTACGGACGACCTTAACTCAGAGCGTGAAAAGCTGTCATCGGCAATAATCGCTCCGTTTGAAAAAGTGGGGCTGAACGTAGGCAATATAGACGAATATACAAGCGGCGAAGGCTTGCTGAAACAGTTTTCGGCAGGAAAGTACGACCTTATATTTCTTGACATATATATGGGTGGAATGAGCGGTGTGGAAACCGCTAAACGGATAAGAGCGATAGACAAGAATGTTATGCTGGTGTTTGTCACCACAAGCAACGAGTTTGCAAGTGAAAGCTATGCACTGAGAGCAAATTTCTATCTGTTGAAACCTATACGTTCCGACAGCGTAAGACAGCTTGCAGAAACCGTAGCACAACAGCTTAAGAATACGGGATGTGTGGCGGCGCTCCCCGACGGTACGGTGATACCGCTGTCATCGCTTGTCTATACCTCGTGTTCAGGACATTATGTGAATGTATATCTTGTCGGAAGCGAGCAGCTGAAGATACGCACAACTCATAAGATAATGGAAGAAACGCTCGCCGAGTACGATGGCATTATTTCCTGCAACAAAGGCGTGCTTGTGTCGCTTGCGAACGTTGCCCGCCTTGACGGTGAAAATTTTCTGATGATAAACGGTGATACCGTTCCGATAAGCCGCCGTAAGATGACGCAGATCAAAAACGACTATACACGTTTCGTTCTGAATCGTATTCACAGCGAATTTGAGAAGGAACAGGTGACGGTCAGATGAACGAGATGCTGAGTAAATTTATAAACGAGGCGTTATCCTGCCTTATAATCGTACCTGCGACGGTACTTTGCTTACTGCCTATGAAGGACAAGATGAAATATTCCATCAAAAACGTCCTCCCGTTGTTTTTAGGCGTGCTTGTTATGGTGACGATGATAGTTTCGGGCGTAACGGCATTGCTCCCTGTAGATCCGAGGGTAGTCTTCTATATTCTGCTGGTGCCTTTGTTCTTTGCCTACAGGGTTATAGTTGATACGGATATCATCAAGTGCCTTGCAACATTCCTGTTGTCTTTTACAATAATGAGTTTTTGCAAGAACTATGCGATAATGTGCGATGCAGTTATACACCCTGAGCTTGGAGTGCCGACCTTCAGCACCGACGGCGCATTGATACAGCTCGGAATATCCTGTGCAGTGACTGCCGCTATTGCTTATCCGGTAGCAAAATACGGCTCTCATCTTATAAACGGGCTTCCGTACAGAAGGGTATGGCTGATTTCGATAGTAATGTCGCTTATGTTTATCGGATTCAATTTTACGGTACAGCCCGTGCATTATCAGACGCTTTATCTTAACCGTGTTTTTCTGGTTTATATCCTGATAACAACGCTTATGTTCATTATGCTCGTGCTGATGTATACTGTGTTTTATTTCATAGCGTCCGCTTTGCTGAAAGCCGGCAAGGACAGAGAGCATATAAGTGTGCTTGAAATGCAGAAGAAGCAGTACGACGCCCAGCAGAAATATCTTGAGGACACCTCACGCATACGTCACGATTTTAAGCACTCAATCATTGCAATAAAGACGCTTGCCGAGGACGGCAATATAGAGGAGCTGAAAAGCTATCTTGATAACTATATAGATACGTTCCCGAGCAGATCGCCCGTGCGTTACTGCAGAAACTATGCACTCAACGCCCTGCTGTGTCACTTTGAAGAGCAGGCACAGCAAAACAGCATTACTCTCAGATTGCGGATTGATGGCGATAACAAGAAGACTGCGCTGTCCGACGACGAGCTTTGCTGTATAGTCGGTAACATACTTGAAAATGCGGTAAACGCAAGCCTTATGCTTTCTGAAAACAACGATCGCAGAATCTCACTTTCGGTAAAGGCGGACGATGCCTCAGGCAACCTTTACATAGTAGCTGAAAATAATTTTAACGGTAAAGTACGTTGTGAGGGCGGACACTATTATTCCACCACCAAGGGCGGTAACGGCATAGGGCTTGAATCGGTGCTGTTCACAGCCGAAAAACACGGCGGTACGGCAACCTTCTATCATAAGGGTAAGGTGTTCTGCTCCGATGTGGTCATACCGCTAAAATAAGCTAAAATAAGACAGTATAAGAATAAGCACCCCCGTTCAACTGAACGGGGGTGCGCAGTCTGTCAAAAAACGGTTATTAAATCCACACAGTGAAATATATCGCCAACACCGCTGAAAACATTTTCTGTATTGATAAGGCATTAATATTTTCGTGAGTGTATCAGTGCAACTGATCTAACATTGACTCTTCAAAAAAACGCCACTAACCTGAGATATATGTACTAATATGCGGACGTGTAGCGTTAAGCGTCCCTGCATTGACAGGATATACAATGTTCAGGTGGTTATTCGAGTTTATCCAACACCCCAGCGGGGTACGGGTGTGGGTAAGGAAAGAGGGATGCCACGCTGAGCATTGCTAAAGCAATGCTCCCGCTCCTCTCGTCGCTCAAGAGGAATAACTGATTTGGGAGAAAACCTAAGGGATAGGGTTAGGGGCGGCAGTCCCTCACCCTAGTCCATTTGGTTGTCTCCCGCGTGAATAGCAGCAACGTTGTTAAATGGAATAGCGAACCCGAGAAGTGCTATCCGACAAAAAGAACTATCCTATCGGTAGCTCGCTATCGTGGTATAAGCTGAATGATATAGCAGAAGCGCATTAAATATAATACTTTTTCTACAAACTGAAGCACCCCCGTTCAACTGAACGGGGGTGCTGTTATTACTTATTCTGCCGATTAAAGCTCGATAACAATATCATTCTCAGCCTTTAAGATGCTGTCAAGAATGAGCTTGCCTTCAATCTTTTCGCCGTTTACCGTTACACTCTTAACGCCGTGTTCACTGCCGTTGGGGTTCTTAACGGTAACATTCAGCTTCTTGCCTCTGAATGTCTTCTTCATTGTGTATTCCTTCCACTCTGAGGGGATAGAAGGATCGATTACGATACCCTTTGTTTCGGGGTTAAGACCGAGGATACCCTCTGTAGTACCTACCATAACGGTAGAAGCCGTACCTGTCAGCCAGTGTACATGAGCACGACCTGCGAAGGGGCTGTCCTTACCTTCAACGAACTGACCGTAAACATAGGGCTCAAGAACTCTGTGCTCTGCGTTTTCGTTGTAGGTTGCGGGAGCTGCTTCCTTCCAGTACTTATATGCACGGTTGCCGTGACCGAGCTTTGACTCTGCGAGTATCAGCCAACCCTGAGGCTGTGAGAAGATACCTGCATTTTCCTTTGTGCATTTGTTGAAGCACTGCATAAGAGCGCCGTCAAAGCCGTGCTTAACATAAGGAGGATACATAACCATAGCGCCGTAAGGAGTGTTAAGCTCTCTTTCTACGCTGTCCATAGCCTTTTCAGCCTGCTCCTTGCTTGCAAAGCCGGAGATGACCGACCAAGACTGAGGATTGAGCCACATTGAAGCCTCGGGATCTGTTCTCTGACCGATAACAGTGCCGTCTTCCTTGTAGCCTCTTATCCATCTGTCCTCGTTCCAGCAAGCTGAAAGTATCTCGTCGAGCTTAGCCTTCACTTCATCAAGGTACTTTGCGTACTCTGCGTCGTTCTTCTCAAGAGCGTATGTCTTTAAGATCTTTACTGCGTAAACAAGCTGGAATGCTACGAATGTAGATTCGCCCTTCTTGCCAAGACGTAAGCAGTCGTTCCAGTCAGCGTGAAGACCTGCGGGCATACCGTGGTTGCCGAGGTGGTTCATCGAGAAGTCGATAGCTCTCTTTAAGTGATCGTATACTGTGCCGGATTCGCCGTCGTTTGCATACGAGATAACTTCGTCAAGGAATGCGTGATCGCCGCTTTCGGAGATGTACTTGTAAACTGTCGGGAACAGCCACAGAGCGTCATCTGCACGGTATGAGGGGTGACCTGTCTGCTTAGCGTATACGCTGTTTTCATCGTTTTCGTCGGGGTGGTTTTCCTGTCCTGCCTTGTGATCGTACTTAACGAGGGGCAGACCTGCGCCGTTTGTAACCTGAGCAGAGAGCATGAATACGATCTGCTTCTTTGCCATTTCGGGTGCAAGGTGGATAACGCCCTGAATATCCTGTACAGTATCACGGTAGCCGAAGCCGTTTCTCAGACCGCAATACTGGAATGATGCGGCTCTTGACCAGATGAATGTGATGAAGCAGTTGTAAGCGTTCCATACATTTACCATATTGTTGAAGTCTGCATCGGGAGTATTTACCTGCAGATTGTCGAGCTTTGAGTGCCAGTAGTTCTTAAGTTCTGCAAGATCCTTCTCTACAGCGTTCTCATTCTCGTACTTAGCGATGATAGCCTCAATTTCAGCCTCTGTCTTCTGACCGCCGAGAACATAAGTGAGTACCTTTGTTTCGCCGGGCTGTAAAACGATGTCGCTCTGGAGTGCGCCGCAGGAGTTTGTATTGTAGTTTAAGTCGCCCTTTAAGCCTTCTTCGATGCCCTTGGGGTTGTTGTATGTTCTGTAAGAGCCTACGAAAGCGTCACGGTCGCCGCAGTAAGCGTCAACCTTAGCTGAAGCAAGACCTAAGAAACGTCCGCTGTTGGGGTTGTATATCTCATTCTGCATCTGGTGGATATACTTATTCTTGAAGTATGTTCTTGTGATGAACAGGGTGTACTGGAGGTTGACCTGATCCTGCTCGTAGTTGGGATCGTTAACGAACTCGCAGTAGCCTGTAACGCTCAGCTTACGGGGCTTTGTATCTGTGTTGGTCACCTTTGCAGCCCATACTTCGTAAGTAGCGTCCATAGGAACGTAGTATGTAACCTCAGACTTTATCTTCTTGTACTCCGAGGTGATGACAGTGTAGGCTGTACCGTGACGGCACTCGCTCTTGTAGCTGTCGAGGGGCTTGCATACGGGTGCCCACGAAGCCGACCAGAAATCGCCGTCCTCAGCGTCCTTGATATATACATATCTGCCGGGCTGATCGTTGGGAACAGCATTGAAACGGTAACGGATAACACGTCCGTTTGCACCGGATTTAACGAAGCTGTAGCCGCCTGCGTTGTTTGAAATGATAGCACCGTATTCGGGTGAGCCTAAGTAGTTTGCCCATGCCGACGGAGTATCGGGTCTTGTGATGACATATTCCTTGTTTTCAAGGTCAAAATGTCCGTAATTCATCAGAAAGTCCTCCTTGATATTATATTCCCCGTCAAACAAACTGTTTCACGGGTTTTAAATTCCTTTGCGTAACTTCATTATATCAGTAAATCGTTTTCATTTCAAGGGCGGTATTATGCACAAATTTAGCTGTCTGTTTTTGTGCAGTATTGCTATATCACCGATTGACGTCCGACAGATGAAATTTATCTGTGAAAAACACTGAAAATTACCGCTCATTCCCCTGTTTACAGTATTTTAACATTGATTTTACCGATTTTAAGTAGTATAATTAGAAAAATAAAAAGAACAAAAGACAAGAGGTAAACTTATGAACTGGGCAATTATTGAGCAGGTCTTTATAATGGCTCTGCTCGCAGGCGTCGGCATACTCTGCCGTAAGCTGAAGCTGCTTGACGATGCCTGCACCAAAAAGCTTTCAACCGTTGTGCTTAATTTCGCAACACCTATGGTTATTCTGGTATCCTATCAGAAGCCGTTCGACCCCGAAACGCTGAACACACTGCTTTTATCGTTCCTCATAGCGATAATAAGCTACGTCATAGCGTTTATACTTGTTCCGCTGATAATACGCAGTAAGGACAAGGAGGGCCAGCTGATAGAGCGATTCAGCTGCCTTTACTCAAACTGCGCCTTTATGGGCATACCGCTGATACAGGGAGTGTACGGCGCTGAGGGCGTATTCTGCCTTACGGCATACGTTACTATGTTCAATCTCTGCTCGTGGACGCACGGAGTTGTTATGATGAAGGGCGGAAAGCCGAACTTTAAGCAGATGATAAAGTCGCTGTTATCTCCGAGCATCATCGTTACAATAATCGGTATTATCCTGTTCCTTTGCAACTTCACTCTGCCGAATGTTATTCTTGAAACGGCACAGCACCTTGCAAACATAAATACACCGCTCGCAATGATAATAGCAGGCTCAACTATAGCTACGGTAAAGCTGCTCCCTGCGCTGAAAAAGCCAAGACTTTACTACACCTGCTTTGTAAAGCTGTTTCTGCTTCCTGCACTGCTTACCGTTATCTGCCTTGTGTTTAAGATAGATCAGACCGTAGCAGGCGTAAACATACTCGCTACCGCCTGCCCCGCCGCTGCTATGTGTACAATGTTTGCCCTGCTTTATGACAGGGACGCAGGCTACAGTGCGGAGATATTTGCGGTAAGCACAATACTTTCGATGGTCACACTGCCGCTTACACTGATGTACTATACGGCGCTTGCAGGGATATTTATGTAATTTAAGCATTATTAAAAGGAGCATATCTCATGACAAATATCACAACAGAAAACTGTGCCGCATTGCTTGATATACTCAGGGAGAAGAATCCCCTTGTACATTGCATCACAAACTATGTTACCGCAAACACCGTTGCAAACGGACTTCTTGCGGCAGGCGCATCTCCCGTTATGGCGGACAGCCCGCTTGACGCTGAGGATATAACCGCAAAGGCATCTGCGGTACTGTTCAATATGGGTACGCTCAGCAAGGACAGGCTTCGTGCAATGCTGATTTCCGCACAGAAGGCGGCGGATATGGCAAAGCCGATAGTGCTTGACCCCGTAGGCGCAGGCTCTACAGATAACAGATTACGAAGTACTATGCAGCTTCTGCGTCAGTTCAGATTTGCCGCAGTAAGAGGTAATGCTTCCGAAATATCCGCACTGCTCTCGACAAGCCCCATTACGATGAAGGCGGAAAAGGGTGTGGACAGCGCCGAAACAACGCTTGAGGACAAAATATCACTTGCCAAAAAAGCGGCAAAGCGTTACAGCTGTACCGTTATGGTAACGGGCAGTACCGATGTCATAGCAAACGGCGGCAGGGTAGCGCTTGTTTCAAACGGCGTGCCTATGATGAGCAAGATTACCGGCACGGGCTGTCTTGCGTCCGGACTTGTAGCGGCACTGTGCGGCTGTACCGAGGACAGCTTTGAGGCGGCGGTAACAGCGGCGGCGCTTATCGGAACGGTAGGCGAGATTGCAAGCGAAACCGCAAAGGGTACAGGCTCGCTGTATGTCGGTATGCTTGACACGCTGACGAATATTACTCCCGACATTTTCACACAATACGCAAAGATAGAAAATTACACAGGAGAATAATAAGATGGAAGATCTGAATGAGATCCGTGAGTTTTTCGCAAAAGACCGTTTCGCTACGGAAAACGGCGCAGTGATTGAAGCTGTAGGCAAAAATACAGCTACAGTCGGTATGAAGATAGAACCACATCATCGCAATGCCGCAGGAATAATAATGGGCGGAGCGATTTTCACCCTTGCAGATTTTGCCTTTGCGGTAGCGTCAAACCATGAGAAAATAGGCACTGTATCACTAAACGCAAATATTACGTTTTTAAGAGCCTCCAAAGGCGATAAGCTCATAGCAACGGCTGAATGCGTCCGTGACGGAAGAACGACCTGTTATTATCGTGTTTCGGTCACGGATAATACCGGCGCACTTATAGCCGAGATCACAACAAGCGGATATAAGACAAACTGACTTGAGCAAGAACGCAGGGCAGTTTTCAAAATATAATACTTTTTAGCGGAATATGCTTAACTCCTATTAAATCTTGTTGCCGTCAGCCATAGATTTTATGCCGTTTCACGCCATTTTTCGACCGTTATACGCCACACTGTTGACAAAAAAACGTGAGTATGGTAAAATGTGTTTGTATTGCAGTGCTGATAAGTACTGTAAATACGGTTATATTTTAGGCTGATCGGATACAGGAGGATTTTATTATGAACAAAACTGCGGCAATACTTATCGAGGTTTTCCTCGGCGGACTTGGTGTACGTCGTTTTATGGCAGGTAAGATAGGCACAGGTATTATCTGGCTTCTTACAGGCGGTTGCTTTGGTATAGGCTGGCTGGTAAACCTTATTCAGGTTTGCACAGGCAAGTTCACAAACAAGGACGGCACACCCTGGATAACAGAGCAGTAAACTGAATAAACAAATCCCCGGTTTTCGTATTGAGAACCGGGGATTTTTCAATTCATTCTTATTCTACCGAATAAGCTATCTCTTTTTCCGTAAGATAGTCCTTTACGGCGTTGAAAGCCTTGAGCGTTGAATTTTCATCGTTGATTTTTATTACGGCTTCCGTTTCAAGCCCGTCGATCTTTGTTTTCAGCTCGTCAAAGCTTATCTCGTGATTATCCACAAAATACTTGTCCTCGGAAATTGTGATTTCCATTGCATATTTATCGGGATTACCGGGGTTTCCGCCCTCGGATGAAACATCGCTTGTCTGTGCGTCTGATGAACTTTCCGTTGTATCTGAACTATTCGCACTGCTGACTTTTGCCGATGAATCTGTTACGGAAGAAGTCGTATTCTGCCCGCCGTTTATCATTTTACTGATTTCGGGATATGCAAAATAAATTGCAACGCCGCACACGGCAAGTACCAGTAATACTATAATAAACTTTTTCATATCATACCTCTTTTGATCATTCCGCTTCTATAAAGCTGATATTGTTTTCCGAAAGCTTGGTTTTAAGTTCCTTGTATGCTTTGAGCGAAGAGCCCTCGTCTGCTATCTTTACGGGTAAATTCCTGTCGAGCGACTTTATGCTGTCGACCAGTTCGTCAAGCGTGACCTTTTTGTTGTCGTATATGTATTCGTTGCCCGACACGGTAACATTGATATATTCAAGCTTCTCTACGACCGATACGGCATCAGAGTTATCCGCAACATCAGAGCCCTCGCCGTTGCCGTTTCCTCCGCCCAGACCAAAGCCCTTGCACGCAAAGAATACCACTGCCGCAACAACCACTGCCACCAGCGCTATAATAAGCCCTATAGGTACAGCACCTTTATTATTGATTCTTTTCATTGAAATTCCTCCGTATTACTCCCTGAATACTGAAACGTCGGTTTCGGAGTAGAACAAATGTTCGTATTCGTTTTTTAACGTGTTTATTATTTTCATAGTGTCGAGATATGCCGAGGTCGTACCGTTCTCGGTAGCGTCATACGAAAATTCTATAAGAATAGTATTATCTGCCTTGTATCCCTGCTCCTTGAACAGTTCCCGAACCTCATCGGTCATTACGCTTATATCTGCTTTGGGTATTTCCTTTACTATCTCTTCACCCTTGGCAAATTTCAGCGTCCAGCCGTTCTCGCCGTTCATATCAAGATGCAGCTTAAGGTTCTTGTTCTCGCTGAAATCCATTATTGCGTCAGCGTTATCGCCGCTTCTGTCAACAGCTGAGTTTGCTTCTTCAAGCCGTTTGTCTGCCTGCTCGTTTTTCTTCTGTGCTTCACTGAGAAGCTCGTCTGCCTTGTTGTTTTTCGCTTTTGCTTCTTCCAGCTCGGCGCTTACCTGCTGCTGTTTATCTTCAAGATCTTTTTTCAGGTTGTCCGTTTCCAGACTGCTGAAGATTATAAAGAAGAACAGGATAATCATTATAACGTCAAGCAGGGAAGTGAAGTCGAGGTTTATCTGTCGTTTTTTCATTTTTCACTGCTTTCTTTTCCGGTATAATGACTTTTTACAAGCACATCGATTTTTTCAATTGCTGTTTCGATCGTAGTCTGTAAAAATGAGTTTGCTACTTTGAAAGCAATCGAAAACACAAGTCCCCATGCGGTGGTGTCAAGCGCTAAGAAGAAGTTTGCTTTAAGCTCTTCAGTTGCTCCGCCTGTTATATCAAGCGACAATAACGCAAGCACCGTTCCGAGCATACCCAGCAGAGGAAATATTGATACAAGCGCAATAAAAGCAGAGTAGCAGAAGTTTATCCAGTTGAACGAGGTGTTTTTATAGTCGATCTCGTTATTTACGCTCATGCTTTTCAGTATTTTTTTTGACCACACCACCGATATGATAAGAAGGGTAAGACACACCGGGAACAAGGCAAATATAAGCGGCGACACGAATGGTCCGAAATTTTTCAATGCGTCTGTTAAAGCTCCCATGATTCTACCTCCGTCTTTCGACAAAATCCGTTAAAATTCTACATAATTATATCACCTGTAAGGTTAAAAGTCAATTGACGGATAATTAAAGGAGGAGGATTATTTCTGCGCCAATCTGCCGCAAAGCTCATCGTAATGATCTCTTACTGCCTGAAAATTTCACCGGAAACAGCCTTGTATTTTTCACTTTTCCACCTTTCTTTTGCTTATATCCGCAATATCACCCCGGCAAAAATATTAATATACGGTTTGTATATATTCCTATTGATTTTTATGAATATCAATGGTATAATTCTTGTAGGAATTTTTGGAAGAAGGTGTTGAAATGCAAAAGAAAGCCGTAAAGGATAACGCCCGTAAAAATGATATACTCAAAGCTGCGTCAAAGTGCTTTATCGCCGACGGTTTTGAGGGCACCTCGATTCGCAGGATAATGGATGAAGCAGGTGCTGAGGTCGGTCTGTTCTACTACTATTTCAAGTCAAAGGACGATATATACAGCGCCTTTATAGAATCGCTTTTCACTGACTACAAACAGAAAATAACCGCTATGACCCAAAACGCAGTCAGAGCGCCGTATACCGCACTTACCGACGCATTCGGGCTTTTCACCGCAGAAGCCGACAGGTTCCGTACAGAATATATGGAAAAAATGCGTGAGAGCACTCTGAGAGATATACGCGACCGCTCGCTTGAGATATCGGTCCCATATATAAAGCGCATAATAGAAGTGCTGATAAGTTACGGCGCAAAGCCGCTTATAAGCACTGATGAGCTTGCGATAATCATGACATATGGCATAGGCAATCTGTTTTTGCGTGATGAAAAAAGCTGGCTTGCCGGCACTCATAGCGAGAGTATGAAAGTAACCGCGCTTATGTTCGGACTGGATCTTGAAAACGTATCGCTTACTCTTCCTCGCTTACCTTGCGAGGGAGAAACCGACGGCATAACGGCTCTGGCGGAATATTGCAGAGATTGCTTTGCAGACTACGACAGCGAACGCATGAAACGTCTTATAAAGAAAAAGATGCAGCTCGGAGAAATATACATCATATCGCACAAAGATAAAACAGTAGGATTTGTTATTTTTTCAAAGAAAAATAAGACGCTTGACTATATTGCGGTCAGCTCCGATTACAGAAACTCAGGCATAGCCTCAAGGCTTATGGTAACCGCTATGGCGCAGTTTGATATCGGAGATGAACTGTCAATAGTCACATTCAGGGATGATCACCCGCAGTCTGACGGTGCAAAACGTCTTTATGGCAAATTCGGATTCGGTAATCCTAAAAACATTGTGGTACAGGGCATACCGCTGACTAAGATAACAGCGATTATTCCCGACAAAGCGTTGACAACAGAATAAAAAAGGCAGCAGCGCCCTGCTTTCCGACAGGGCGCTGCTGCTTTACATTTATAAGGAGAAATGTTTTTGGTTATTCCTTTACAGAACCTGAAACAAGATTGCTGTAAATGAACTTCTGCATTGAAAGGAAGATTACCAACGTCGGTATTATACAGATGATAACACCTGCGAAGATGATCTCCCACTGCGAGCCGTAAGGACCGATGAACTTATACAGCGCCGTAGATACGACCTGAAGTCCGTCACTGGGCATATACAGGTTTGCTGTATAGAAGTCGTTGTATATGCTTACAAACTTGATTACAAGTACGGTCGCTATTGCGGGGCGAAGCATGGGGAGGATGATGCTCCAGTAAACCCTCGGATATGAACAGCCGTCAAGTATCGCACTCTCGTCAAGAGATACCGATATATTGTTGAGGAACTGTATGAAGATATAGATTGAAACTATATCCGTACCGATATAAAGTATGATCGGTGCGGCGAGGGTGTCATAAAGACCGAGTGCGTGCACTACCTGGAATACTGTGACCTGCATTGAGATATTGGGCAGGAGTGCGGCAATAAGGAATACATTCTTTATAAGTTTTGTGAACACCATTGTAAAACGCTGTACAACAAAGGCTGTCATTGTACCGGTTATTATCGTACCTGCACATGAGAATACAAGTATTATAGCCGTATTTATAAAGCCTCTCATTACATTGCCCTGAATGAAAGCTGTCTTGAAGTTTTCAAGTTCCACTACTTTAGGAAGCTCGAAAGCTCCGCTTTTAAGGAAGTCCTGGTGGCTTTTCAGCGAACCCAGCAGTACAACTACCAGCGGCACAAGAACCATAAGGCACGCTACAACCAGAACAACATATTTCAGTACGTTTATAAAAATTCTGACGCCGTGCGGTGTTTCCTTGAAACGGTACTTTTCCATATTGAACGAGGTCTGCTCTGCGACTTCGTTTGTTTTGATATTGTCAGTCATGAGTTCACCTACTTTTCTTCTTTGAAGAATATCTTCTGGATTATCGTGATAACTATTATGATAAACAGAAGCACGATAGCCATTGCGGACGCAAGTCCGATCTTCTGATACTGGAAGCCGGTTTCGATAGTCTTGATAACAAATGTTGTAGTTCCCATCTTACCGCCTGTGATGATATACGGAATCTCAAATACGGAAGCCGCACCCTTGATGGCAAGGATAAGCTGTAATGCGATAATCGTTCTGATACTCGGGAAAATTATGTGCCAGAACTTCTGCCATGCGTTAGCGCCGTCAAGGTCAGCCGCCTCATAGATATCCGGAGAAATCGACTGGATAGCACCGATGAACATCAGAATATCAAATCCGATATAACGCCATACCGACGCAAAAACCAGACACCAGTTATTGATAGCACCGTTTGACAGCCACTTTACGGGATCTGCTCCGAAAAGTGAGATTATGGTGTTGAGTGTACCGCCGTCATCGCCTCTGAAAAACCTCTGGAAGATAAGCGCAACTGCAACGCCGTTCATAAGATAAGGGAAAAAGATAACTCCCTTGAACAGTCCTGCGAGCTTGATTTTCGAGCATAACAGAGTTGCAATGAAAAGTGCAAGTCCGAGCTGTATAAACGATCCGACAAAGTAGTACAAGCTGTTTATCAGTGTTGATAAGTACGACATATCGGTGAACAGCGTCTTATAGTTGTTAAATCCAACCCACTGTACATTTACGCCGAGCTGGTCACGCTGCTGGAAGCTGAATATTACCATGTTCACTGCGGGAATGACAGTGAAAAGTATCAGCAGTGCAACGGGTAATGCCAGAAACAGTACAGTTGTCATATATTTCTGACCGGTGTAGCCTTTCAGCCACTGTCCGAGTGTACGTCGTTTCTGAACTGCGGTAACGCCTTGAGTAGCCATAATTCTGTCCTTTCAAGAAATAATTTCTAATTTTAGTAAAAAATTTAATTACTCCCATATAAACCTATACGGAAAGACTTTCGCCTTTCCGTACAGGTTTGTGTGTTTGGAGTATCTATGAAGAAAATACGATAGCGTTAATTAGCCGTTATTCTTGATATAAGCAGCGAGCTCTTCATTTGCATCTCTTGTAGCTGCCCATTTCTGATTAACGGAGTCTGCGATAGCCTTAAAGCCGTCATCACCCTTGCCTGCGAATGCTGCTTCTGCGAGCTGGAGCTTGAAGTTAGCTGAGTCGCCGTCCCAGATACCTATTTCCGAATCCTTGTCGATAGCGTTGAATACGCCTGTCAGACCATCGGGAGCTGCATTTGCTGTGAAGAATTCGCAACCGTCAAATGCTGAGAGGTAGTCGGGGAGCTTGCTGCCTTCAAGAGTATTGATACCGCCTTCAGCCTCTGAGAAGCCTGATTCAGCGATGAACCATTCGATATACTTCTTGCCGAGTTCCTTCTTGTCGTCGGAAGTGTTCTTGTTTATGCCCATGCAGTAGTCTGCTGCGTACTGTGCGTACTGCTTGCCGTCCTTAGAGAAGGGAGCGGGCATATAACCGATGTTTTCGGGATCAAGACCGTTGTCCTTAGCAACCTGCTGTAACTGTGAAACTGCCCATGAGCCCATTGTCATTGTAGCAACTTCGCCGTTAGCGATCATAAGCTTTGAACCTTCCCAGTCAGAACTCATCGGGTCGCCCTCAATAAGAGAAGAATCTGAATATATATCATACATCAGCTTGAATACGTTGTAGTAAGGCTGACCCTCCTTGAAGAAGTCCTCCTTGTTTACGATGAGGTTTGTTTCAAAATCAGGATCACCTGATGAAGGAACAACAAGGCTTGACCACTGTGCAGCCGTCCAGCTTGCTTCCTTGAAGTTTGTATAATAAGGAATAACCTCGGGGAACTTTTCCTTGATCTTCTTTAAGTCAGCGATAAATTCATCGGCTGTCTTGGGCATTTCTGTAATGCCTGCTTCTGTCCATACCTTCTTGTTGTAGCAGATACCGCCGCTTACTGTGCCTAAGTGTGCAAGGCCGTAAACTGTACCTTCATACATCTTCTGATCTGCCCACTTGTACTTATCCTTAAGCTCATCGTACTTGCCGAGAGGTTCAAAGAAGTTTGGAAGATCTGCGAGCTTTACTGTATCGGGGATCATCAGAACGTCGCCGTATTCCTTTGTGCTCATCATTGTAGAAACATCACCGGCATAGTCCTTGAATGACTGATATTCAACCGTGCAGTTGTACTTTTCTTCAAAAGCGTCTGTCATTTTGTCAAGCGAGCCGTCATCCTTGCGGTCTGTACGGTGTGTCAGAACCTTAAGAGTGATCTTGTCGCCGGAGGGAGCCGTTGAAGAAGCGTTGTCTGCTGTTGTAGAATCGTTCTTGCTCTCATCGGCCTTTGACGATGTAGATGATGCGTCGCCTGTTGATGATGTTGTGTTGTTACTGTTGCAGGCTGCCAGCGATACTACTGTGCTTGCTGCAAGGATACCTGCGAGTATCTTCTTTGCTTTCATGTGATAATTTCCTTTCTGGTCGGACGGTGCTTAGCCACCGTTCCTTAGTTGATAATTGATGAATTTAGCTTATGTTTATTAAGCTGTTTCCGCTTGCTTAATTCACTTAAGATTATACAATGTTTTAGCTAAAAGTCAATAAGGCTATAGGAAATTCAGCTAAAACACATAAATAATAATTGCTTATTATGTGCATTAAAAACAAAATTCACACTAACTTAACAGCGTTACACAATTTTATTAAGTAAGTATCGGTGTAACCTGTTTTCACGCTTACAAATTTTGTTTAACTAAAATTAATTTACGTTAGGTTACATATATTTCACACTGTTTTTAGTTGTTTTTAAACGCCGTTAAATTCGCTCGTAAATATGATAACTCAAAAATTCTCGGCTATTCATTAAAAATAAAGGAGATAAAGTTGCGGGTGTGGGGGAAGTGTGGTATAATTAATTTATAATTTTCGTAAAAAGTCTGTTTTTTCAAAAAAGTGCTTGTTCTCAATCCCTATCCCCAAACCCCTTTCCCTGGGAAAGGGGCTAAATGTGGGGCTGCCGCCCTCACCCCGCTTGGGGCTACGCCCCAAACCCCATTTTTAAAAGTTATGTAGGTTTTTCTACAAGCTGTGACAGGCATAGCCTGTCATTATTTCACTGCTCGTTTCATATAATGTACAAAAATTTACCGAAAGGTCGGACAATATGAAACTGAACATGAAACGCTTTGAATTCAAACGGCTTAAAACAAGAGTACCCGCACTTATAGTCCTGCTCGGCTGTTTCACTGTTATAGCGGCAACTGCCGATTATTCGCAGATGAGCGTGAGAGCGTCAACATCGCACGTTGCAAATAAGAAAACCATCGTACTTGACGCAGGACACGGCGGAACAGACAGCGGTGCGGTCGGCATAAACGGAGAGCTTGAAAAGAATATCAATCTTGCTATAGTGCGTGACCTTGACGATATGCTGACATTATCGGGATTTAACATAGTGCTGACCCGTGACAGCGATATTTCGATACACGATGAAGGCGTAAAAGGCACACGGGAGCAGAAGGTTTCCGATATGAAGAACCGTCTTGATATTATAAACAAGTACGGCGACTGCCTGTTCCTGTCTATCCATCAGAACAAGTTCACCGAGCCTGAATATTTCGGTGCACAGATCTTCTACACGTCAAATAACCCTGATAACCGTATGATAGCGCAGATAATGCAGGATAATTTCAAGACGATACAGCCGGGCAACGACAGGCAGATAAAGCAGGAGGGCGACGAGCTGTATCTTTTCAAGAACACAAAGATACCTGCCGTGCTGATAGAATGCGGATTTCTCTCAAATCCGGACGATGCGGCAAATTTGTCAGATACCGGCTATCAGCGTAAGGTAGCCTATACTATATACAACGGGATACTTACATATCTCACCTCAAAGCCTGCGGACAATGCAGGTCGGACGGAAATTTCAACGAGCAGTATTCCCGAAAACAGCGGTGATATTACAAGCTCCGGACGGTAATTCATCGGAAAGGACGAAAAAATGGCAAAATCAAAATCAGTATATATATGCAGTGAGTGCGGTCAGGAATATCCGAAATGGAGCGGACGCTGTAATGCCTGCGGAGCGTGGAACACGCTTGAAGAAACGCTTGTACAGCCAAAATCCCACGGTCTTGCAAAAAGCACGGGCGGCGGCAGGCTTCCGCTTTCAAGTATAAACAACCTTTCGTTCAGCGATGAAACAAGATACAAAACAGGAATGTCGGAGCTTGACAGGGTACTCGGCGGAGGACTTGTCAAAGGTTCGCTTGTTCTGCTCGGCGGCGACCCGGGTATCGGCAAATCGACGCTTCTTTTACAGATATGCGGCTGTCTTGCGCAGGATAAGACCGTGCTGTACATATCCGGTGAGGAAAGCGAACGTCAGATAAAGCTCCGTGCAGACAGGCTGGGAGTTGCAAGCGACGGGCTTTATATCAGCGCCTGCACCGACTGCGATACTATAATAGAGGGCGTGCGTGAGAATAAGCCCGATGTTGTGATAATCGATTCGATACAGACAATGCAGTTGACAGAGCTTCAGTCCGTTCCCGGCAGTCTTGTGCAGGTAAGAGAATGTACCTCGGCGTTTATGCAGATGGCAAAGAGCCTCGAGGTAGCCGTGTTTCTTGTAGGTCATGTAAACAAGGACGGCGGTATAGCAGGTCCTAAGGTGCTTGAGCATATAGTTGACACGGTACTGTACTTTGAGGGCGACAAACAGCTAAGCTACAGGATATTAAGAGCCGCAAAGAATCGTTTCGGCTCGACCAACGAAATAGGCGTATTTGAAATGCAGGACAAGGGGCTTGAACAGGTCGAAAATCCGTCTGCAATGCTTCTTCTCGGCAGACCCGCAGGGGTAAGCGGTATAACCGTGCTTTGTACCGTTGAGGGTACACGACCTATACTGGCAGAGGTGCAGGCACTTGTCAGTAAGACCTCGTTCTCCGCTCCGCGCAGAATGACGACAGGCTTCGACTACAGCAGGCTGTGCGTTCTGCTCGCCGTGCTTGAAAAGAGGACAGGCTACAACTTCGGCGGATATGATGTATATATAAATGTTATAGGCGGACTTAAAATAGACGAGCCTGCAAGCGACCTTGCGATTGCTCTTGCTCTTTATTCGGGACTTCGTGATATTCCGATAGGCGATGATGTTGCGATGTTCGGCGAGGTCGGTCTTGGAGGAGAAATAAGAGCGGTGTCGCATATAAGAGAACGTGTGCGTGAGGCGGCGCGAATGGGATTTTCAAAGTGCATTGTGCCGAAATCCTCGCTTAAAAATCTTGACAAGAGCGAAAACTACGGAATAAGCATATACGGCGTGGCAAATCTTCAGCAGGCGTTCAAGGTGCTTGAGATGTTCACAAAAGAAAGCGAAGGAAACAAAGAATGAAACTTACCGACATTTCAACAATAAGACAGCTTTTTGAAAAGCACGGCTTTTCTTTCACAAAGTCGCTCGGACAGAACTTTCTGATAAATCCGACCGTCTGCCCGAAAATCGCCGAAATGGGCGGTGCAGGGAAAAATGTCGGCGCTATAGAAATAGGCACGGGTATCGGCGTTCTGACAAGGGAGCTTGCCGAGCGTTGTGAAAAGGTCGTAGCTATTGAAATAGATACGGGACTGAAGCCCATTCTTGACGAAACACTCGAAGAATACGACAACGTTGAGGTTATTTTTGCCGATGTTATGGAAACCGATCTTAATAAGCTGATAGCCGAGAAGTTTCCCGATATGGACGTGATAGTTTGTGCAAATCTGCCCTACTATATAACCTCGCCCGTAATAATGAAGCTGCTGGAGGAAAAGCTGCCTATAAAAGCGATAACCGTAATGGTACAGCTTGAGGCGGCAGACAGGATATGTGCCGCAGTAGGAAGCCGTGAGTGCGGTGCAATCACAGCGTCTATAAACTATTACGCAAAGCCGAAGAAGCTGTTTCGGGTAAACAGGGGATCGTTCATGCCCGCACCCAATGTTGACAGTGCGGTCATAAGTCTTGAACGGTATGAACAACCGCCGTACAAGGTCGATAACGAGCCGCTTTTCTTTGAGGTGATAAAGCAGGCTTTTGCTCAGCGCAGAAAACAGCTTGCCAATCCAGTTTCAGCATATTTCAAGATACCGAAAGCGGTGCTTGCGGAAAAGATGACCGAAAGCGGCATACCTGCGACGGCAAGAGCAGAACAGCTTACGATGGGCGAGCTTGTAAAGCTGTATGAGATAATAAACGAACTGACAGTAAAATAAGAAGAAAAAAGCCGCAGTGATAAAAAAGCGGCTTTTGTTATGCAAAAACGGCAGAGCATAAGCTCTGCCGTTTTCTGTTTAAATACTATGTACCTTTTACTGCTGAACGCCGTTATTGTTATTATTGAAGTTATTGTTATCAGGCGTAGCGTAGTTATTGTTGTTGTGGTTGTTTGGAGCGGCATAATTGGCGTTGTTATAGCCGCCGTTGTTCACGTTAGGATTGTAGCCGTTGTTCATATTGGGGTTATAACCGTTGTTCATGTTGGGGTTGTAACCGTTGTTCATGTTAGGATTGTAGCCGTTGTTCATCATATTGGGCTTGTAAAAATCTTCGTCCTTTGCGCAAAGCAGGAGAATACCGCCTATCATATTGCAGAATAAAAGAACGCATACGCTCATACCTGTTGAAGGTCTCTGACCCTTGCTCATCTGGCTTAATGCAATACCGCCGAAAATAAGCGGAAGTATCATCCAGCATCCAAAAACCATACCGATGATTATAAATACCTGTGCTGCTGTTTTCATAATAACATACCTCTTTTTTCAATAAGTGACACACTTTCCTTACTTGTGTATCTTTTGTCAGTATACCACATCAGTACACCGGTGTCAATATTTTCTGTTAACAGTTCTTAATTTTCCGTCAAGGATTTTCATCCCTGCGGTTGTTGTATATGAACATCGCTACGCCTACGCCGCATATTATCACATATCCGAGCAAGCTCCATATATCAGGCAATTGCGAGAACATTATAAATCCGAGCAGCGCCGAGAATATAATCTGCGAATAATCATATACCGATATTTCCTTTGCAGGAGCGAATTTATATGCCGCCGTGATGCTGAATTGTCCACCTGCCGCCGCAAGTCCTGCGCCGAGCAGGACGAGCCACTGCTGCCATGTCATAGCGTGAAAATCGAACAGCAGGAACGGCAGTGTTACAAGGCAGGAGAAGCCCGAGAAGAAGAACACGATATACGGTCCTTTCTCGCCCCTTATTCCTAGCCACCTTACAGCCGTATAAGCCGCACCTGCGCCCATACCGCCGAGAAATCCCAGCAGTGACGGCGCAAGATCAAGGTTTGCAAAGCTTGGCTTTATTATAAGCAGACTTCCCGCAAATGCGACTATTACGCCGAGCGTCTGCACTAAATTCGTCCGCTCCCGAAGAAACAGTGCCGAAAATACGATAACGAAGAACGGCGACATTTTGTTCAGCATAGCTGCGTCCGATAGCGCTAAATGATCCACCGCATAGAAATTACAGAGTATGCCGATTGTTCCGCATACCGAGCGTATCAGCAGTGCGCCGATGTTGCTTTTTTTCTGCGGCAGAAAAGAGCCTTTCTGCCTTATCAGTATCACTGCCGCAAATATGAAAGCGACAAGATTTCTGAAAAAGCTCTTTTGCACCGACGGCAGATCGCCCGCCAGTCTTACAAACGCTCCCATAAACGCAAAGCAAAAGGCGGAGCTGATAATACACAGCACGCCTTTCTGCTTCTGCGGTATTTTATTTAAAATCCCCGCCATTTTATTCACCTGTTGTAACATCGTCAAACGGCAGTATTACTGTTTCAGGCAGTGTAATCTCCCCGCCGGACGAAAAAAGTTCAGGTCTGTCAAACTTATAGCTGATTTTAAGCGAGCTTACAGCCTTTGTTATCTCTTCGTCGGTAAGTTCCGATCTGTCTATAACGAACACGAGCGAAACCTTACTGCTGTTGAAACGGTCGATTGACGCAACATTGGTTTCTTTAAGTACAAAAGCCTGCTTGTCATACGGTATATCGTCAATCGAAAACTGTATATTGCTTATCTTGTACATACCTATGTTCGTAAAATCAAACACCATTTCAAACCGCAGATAGTTCCCGGGCTTTGTCATATCAAAATCCGTGTCGCTGAGCAGCTTGCTTGTAGACCCACTGTCAAGGTGAGTGCCGTCCTTCAGCTTATCGTATACGTTTTTTATCATATTGTCAAAGCTCTGTCCGCTGTAGCTGTACAGCCGTGTGTACGCATATTGCGCTTTTACGGGAAAAGCAAACTGCGTAACCACGACTATAACCGCAACAGCCACGACCAGCACCCATATGAGCGCCTTTTTAACGGCATTATGTCCGAAAAGATTTGTCAGTGTCTGCTTGAAACTCATACTTTCTTTACACCGAAAGTTACGTTCTCACCGTTTATATCCTGTTCCTTTGTAAATCCGTCAGTTTTGCCGGTTACTATATCGTCAGCAAGAGTATCCTCTGAGATGCTGTCCTTGTTGCGTGTCAGTATCTCGGCTACCTTGTCACTGCCGTCGCAGTAGATAACGATATGATCCATAACCTCAAAGCCTGCGTCCTTACGCATCGTCTGAATCTTGCTTACAATCTCTCTTACATTACCTTCTTCGATAAGCTCGGGTGTAAGAGTTGTATCGAGAACTACCGTGTAGCCTCTGTCGGTCACTACCGCATAGCCTTCCTTCTGATGCTCGTCTATAAGCAGGTCGTCCTTTGCAATCTGAACATCGCCTGTTGAAAGCGTAAGCGTCATAGCGCCCGTTTCACGGATCTCGTTCATAGCCTTCTGACCGTCAACCTCAGCGAGCTTTGTTCTGACCTCGCCTATCTGCTTGCCGAAACGAGCGCCGAGCGTCTTGAGCTGGGGCTTGAAGGTGTAGCTTGTGAAGTGGTCGGTGTTATCTATAAAGCTGATTTCCTTGATGTTCAGCTCGTCCTTTACGATATCCGCATACATAGGCTCAAGCGTCTTGTCGCCCTTTACCATTATCTTTGATATAGGCTGTCTGTTCTTGATGTTAGCGGCATTTCTTGCGGCACGTCCGAGCGTTACAACGGTCAGAACTGTGTCCATTTCTTCCTCAAGATGCTTGTCGATAAGCTTTTCGTCTACTGTGGGGAAGTCGCAAAGATGTACGCTTATGGGTGCGTTTTTGTCAAGCGAGCAGACAAGGTTTCTGTAAATATCGTCGCATACAAAAGGAGTCATCGGAGCAGATGTCTTTGCAATGGTTACAAGCGCTGTGTACAGCGTCATATATGCGTTTATCTTATCCTGTGTAAGCTCCTTTGACCAGAAGCGCTCTCTGCTGCGGCGGACATACCAGTTACTCATCTCGTCTACGAAATCCTGTAATGCTCTTGCGGCTTCGGGGATCCGGTAATTTGCAAGGTTATCGTCAACCGCACCTACAACGGTGTTAAGTCTTGATAACAGCCACTTGTCCATAACGCCGAGCTTGTCAACGTCAAGCGTGTACTTAGTAGCGTCGAAATTGTCTATATTAGCGTACAGAACGTAGAATGCGTAGGTGTTCCACAGGGTAGAGATGTACTTTCTCTGACCTTCGTTTACTGCTTTTGCGTGGAATCTGTTGGGAAGCCACGGAGCAGAGTTCGTGTAGAAGTACCAGCGTATAGCGTCTGCGCCGTGTTCAGCCAGTGACTCGAACGGGTCTACTGCGTTGCCCTTTGACTTTGACATCTTCTGACCGTCTTTATCGAGTACAAGACCGAGAACTATAACGTTCTTGTAAGGAGCCTTGTTGAATAAAAGCGTTGAGATAGCGAGCAGTGAGTAGAACCAGCCTCTTGTCTGGTCAACTGCCTCGGAGATAAAGTCAGCGGGGAACTGCTGTTCAAACTTTTCCTTATTCTCAAAGGGATAGTGATGCTGTGCGAAGGGCATAGAACCGCTGTCGAACCAGCAGTCGATAACCTCGGGAACACGTTTCATCTGCTTGCCGCAGTGCGGGCATTTTATCGTAACCGCATCAATATAAGGACGGTGAAGCTCTATATCGTCGGGGCAGTTGTCAGACATTGACTTAAGCTCTTCGATACTGCCTATAGCGTGCTTGTGACCGCACTCGCACTCCCATATATTAAGAGGAGTACCCCAGTATCTGTTTCTTGAAAGACCCCAGTCCTGAACGTTTTCGAGCCAGTCGCCGAAACGGTTCTTGCCGACGCTTTCGGGTATCCAGTTTATCGTTTCGTTGTTTCTGATAAGGTCGTCCTTGACAGCGGTCATCTTGATGAACCACGATTCTCTTGCATAGTACAGCAGAGGAGTGTCGCATCTCCAGCAGTGCGGATAGCTATGCTCAAACTTGGGTGCGTCAAACAGCAAGCCCTTTTCATCAAGATCCTTAAGCACCATAGGATCGGCTTTTTTTACGAATACGCCTGCGTAAGGTGTTTCGGCGGTCATATTGCCTTTGCCGTCAACAAGCTGTACGAAAGGCAGGTCATACTTTCTGCCGACCTTAGCGTCATCTTCACCGAATGCGGGAGCGATATGAACGACACCTGTACCGTCTGTCAGCGTTACATAGTTGTCGCATACTACATAATAGCCCTTCTTGTGCTGCTTTTCACATATCTCAACGGCACAGTCGAATAAAGGCTCGTATTCCTTGCCCTCAAGATCTTTACCGATATACTTTTCAACTACCTCATAGGGGGCTGTGGGCTTGTCGCCGCCGAGAATTTTATCGCACAGAGCCTCTGCAAGATAATATGTGTAGCCGTCTGCCGTCTTTACCTTTACATATGTTTCATCGGGGTTTACGCAGAGTGCAACGTTTGAGGGAAGCGTCCAGGGAGTTGTTGTCCATGCGAGGATATAAGCGTCCTCGTCCTTTACCTTGAAGCGAACGACCGCAGAACGTTCCTTAACGTCCTTATAGCCCTGAGCCACCTCGTGGCTTGAAAGCGGAGTTCCGCAACGGGGGCAGTAAGGAACTATCTTGAAGCCCTTGTATAATAGACCCTTTTCCCATATCTGCTTTAATGCCCACCACTCGGACTCGATAAAGTTGTTGTCGTATGTTACATACGGATCGTCCATATCAGCCCAGAAGCCGACAGTGCGTGAGAAATTCTCCCACATACCCTTGTACTTCCATACGCTTTCCTTACACTTTGTAATGAACGGGTCAAGTCCGTACTTTTCAATCTGATCCTTGCCGTCAAGGCCGAGCATCTTCTCAACTTCAAGCTCAACAGGCAGTCCGTGTGTGTCCCAGCCTGCCTTACGGGGAACGTCATAGCCCTTCATTGTGCGGTATCTCGGAATCATATCCTTGATAACACGGGTAAGAACGTGACCGATATGCGGCTTACCGTTAGCCGTAGGCGGACCGTCATAGAATGTGTAGGTCTTGTCGCCCTTTCTCTGCTCCATACTCTTGCGGAATATGTCGTTGTCATGCCAGAACCTCTCTGTCTGCTTTTCTCTCTCGACAAAATTTACCGAGGTCGGTACTTTTTCGTAAAGTGACATCTTTTCTCCTCCTGTTTTGCAATTTACCCTGCCATATAGATCTCTTCGGCAAAAGCCAAAAGCTATATGGGGTTTGGGGCGAAGGTCTGCCCATTGCATATTATTAATTCTTTGCGTTTGCGGAAAATAAAAAAGTCCTTATCCTCCGAAAAGGATAAGGACTATAATTTCATAACAGTCTTTATAACCACCGTTTCGTCATTCCGTCAAATGCGTTCCTTTTAACGTTGGAAAAACGTCCCGTTCTACTCTTGCCTTAAACGGCAATTTCGGCGGGCAGCTTGGAGGTGATATTCATACGGTAACTCTGCACCGACCTCTCACCGTCGTCGGCTCGCTTTGGCTTTATATCCGCACTACTGTCCTCGTCACAGCCTTTAAATATCATACACACTGATTATACAATCAAATTTTCCCTTTGTCAAGCGTTTTTATGTTAAAATCGCATTTTATTTGCTTTACCGCCGGAATAAATTTACCGTATCACCTCTTCGTTTTCTGTCTGCGCATACAGCGCACATCACTGTCATAACCACAAATGTATATCGCCCACGGATAATACTTAACTATTGTAAGCGTATCACAACGCCTATATCCGGCGAGCGGTTTTCGTCGCATAGTATGCAATTTCAGATCAGCCGCCGCTCATTTCTATGCATAAACATAATCGCCTATTTCGACCTGCTTTGTGCTGATAAATTCACCTTTCGATACGGAGTATATTCTCTCCTCATACTTTTCATCTTCCGTCCGGCAGACAAAGCGTATCTCGTCCTTGTTTCCCTCAACAGCGCCGGTAGCAAGCGGCGAAGCGTTTTCACACTGTGCAATAAGCTTCCCGTCAGAAGAATATGCGTCTGCAACAAGATTATTGTACACCTTGGGCGGAAGCTCCGTATCAGGATCATAACGATATCTGAATGCGAATAAATACCCGCCGTCTTCCTTTGCACTGGCATAATGGTAATACTCCGGTGCAGTCACATTGAACTTTTCACTGCCGTCAGTATCATAGATATACAGCTTTTTCCTGCCTGTTTCTTCGTCCTGAATCTCCTGCCAGAAATATCCGTCAAGGAAAATATCGCTGTCACCGTATCTGTCAAACGTTATCTCTTTTCCGTCCAGTCCGTAATATGAACTCGTCACTTCATTATTCGTCCTTGAGCGGTAAATATAAAAGACCGGCGTTCCGTCATACATTTTGTCCATATCGGCGGAATATTGTGACTTCTTATTCATTATCACAAGTTGATACGGCTCATTACCCGCATAGTCGGTAATACTGCCGTCGTTTTTCAGATGACTATACTGCAGTATGTCGCTATAGCTGTTTAGCTTAAGCTGTTCTTTGTTCTCCTTGCAGTAGCTTATAAAGTACTCATAGCCTCCGGCAAACGAATATAATGTCTTGAAGTACTCGCCGTCATAAACAAAGCCGTTAGCCCCGACCGCTGTATTTTTGCTTTCATAAGCTGTTTTGCCGCTTGTGTCTATCAGCACTTCATCGGTAAACCGTCCTGCCTCTTCCGACTCGTCCGGTGTCCTGTATTCTGCGACCCTTGCATATCCGTCAGCCGAAAAGTCCGCCGCGACCTCCGTAAACGCAGGTATCACTACCTCGCCCGTCATATTGAGATATCCTATCTTACCGCTTTTGATATCCGCATAAGCCGCATATCCGTTTACAGGCGGATCGAATGGGTACTTGCTGTCAAATACCTCGTTCATTCTCCTGTCAAGGCAGATATACTTTCCCTCCCGCTCAATAACAATATACTGCGACTTTTCGTTCATGCACGCATAGCCGTATTCCCCAAGCAGCTCGCCGTATCTGCTGTACACTCTGAAATTTCCGTTGTCTGTTACAGCCAGCAGCTTATCATCACAGGCAGAAGCCGAAATAAACACACCTATTCTTTTTCCGTACACCGTATAATACTCATTTCCGCTCTTTTCAAGATATGAATTGCCGTCAGCATCACTGTAGTCCGACATTCCGTCACGGCTGATACAGATAAAATATTCATTCATATATTCGAGCGAGCCGCCGTCCTGCTTATAGCTCAGCAGACATTCTCCGGTTTCGCTGTCAATAACACGCCGGATCTCGCTATTCATATCAACAGAGCCGTAATATGTACAGGACAGCAACGCTGTATGCTCAGTGTTCTCGTAAAATCCGAGATAATTGTTTGTTTCTATCGTCAGCGGTTGATATAGTTTGCCGTTATACACTCTGTATCGGTTGTGATACAGGTTTTCACTGTTGCTGTTGCTTAAGAACAGGCAGTCATTGCCGCTGTACAGTCCGTCATAGTCGGAAAGCGTTATCGTGTTTTTGTTGACATCGGTCATAGCAAGCGGGGCTTTACTGCCGCTGCCCACAACGCCGTAAAAATATTCGTCTGCATTTTTTGTCGTATACAGCTTATCCGTTCCGTCCGACGGTATCGGTATTACATTTACCTTGCTGTCGACAAGATAATATCCGTTCTTATCCAATATGGCATATCCGTCCTCAAACTCGCCGTAGCCTTTCAGCAATTCGGAATTTTCCTTTACCTCATTTCCGTCAGTCGCATATACAAGCTTATTGACATATTTCTTGTCAAAATAATCGGCATTACCGCTGTCCGTCTTTACAGCCAATGTGCCGTAATTTATTACATTTTTATAATACTCAGCTCCGTCAAAATCTTTCGGCGTATACCAACCGTGGTTTATACCGCTATTTACAAGCTTTGTCGGAGCAAAGCTGAGATTTTCCGCTACAGCCTTGCCGGCAGTGTCAATAATGCTGTATCCGCCGTTTGCAAACACATACGCATATCCGTCCGCATAGAACTCCGATGCTGCATCATACTGCGCATTTATCACAACCTCGCCGCCTGCGTTTATATATCCGATCTTTCCGTTGTCATAATAAGGCACAAGCCCGCTGTTGAAAGCCGTAAATGCATAGTCGCACTCAAAGGCCTTGCCGCCAATCGTATATCCGCAGTACTTGCCCTTTTCATATACGCAGGCAATGCCGCTCCTGTCGAACGCACTTATCACGTCCGTGCCGTCCGCCGCAGCGTAAACCTCGCCAAGTTTACCGCCGTTTCTGCTCACGAGCACTTTCCTGAAGCGCTCTCCGTCACGCTTTATCAGCACAAGTCCGCTGTCGGCAAATTCAGGGTTTCTGTCACAGTAATATTCATCGCTTAACTTATTCAGCTCTCTGTCGTATACTGCCGCCTTGTATATCCGTGTTTCATTGTCCGTTTTGCACATCAGCACAAACTCATCCGTTACAAATATCCTGTCATACCATTCGCTCTTCTGCTCACCATCTGCCGAGAAAACAGCATAGCTTCTTTTGGTAAAGTCGTTGCTGCCCTCGTTGACATTCTTTGTAAACCCGACATAATATTCTCCGAACACGCAGTCTATGCCCATTCTGTCAGAAAGCACGGTCACCGTCTTTCCGTCCGTCGACAGAAGATAATATTCATCTGTGATATCGCTGACGGTTTCGCCCTTATCATCGTTAGCGTCCTGCGTCATAACGGTATATGCAAAGGTATACGGCGCTCCGCTTTCAAATGGGTGAGCATATGTGAAATGCTTGTTATCATATGCCGTTCTGCCCTTGGCGTCAACATACAGCATATATCCGTCCCCGGCGGTAACGACCGACAATCCGTTGTCGCTGTAATGTGACGCAAGCTTAAATTGCGGCTCGACTGTAAACTCGCCCTTGTTGTTTATAAAGCCGTAGCCGCTTTCATTACTTACTGCGGCATTTCCGTTTACATTTTCGTCAAACGGATATGCACAGTCAAACTGCGGCTCTATCTTAAACTTTCCGTCCTTGCCGATATATCCCCACTTATCCCCGCTCTTTGCAGGCGACAGCGACATATTAAACAGCTTCTCGCCGCTTCCGTAAAGCGTCTCCGACTCATTCTCAAATATTCCGAAAATATCAAACGCAAACACCGCGACAGCCGCACCGCAGATCACAGCCGCTCCCGCAATACTGCCGACAATAACGCCTATGCGGCTTTTCTTCTTTTCATCGTTTTTATCCCCTGTAAACGCCGCACAGAACGGACAGAATTTTATATTCTCGTCTATTTCACGTTTACATTTCGGACACATTCTACTCATATCACTGTTCTCCCGAATTTTCTTCCGTAAGTACCATATCGTCTGTTCCAAGGTGGTATCTTACTATCTCATGCTCGGCGTTCCATGCGGATATCGACATCTTGTTTTCACGCAAGCGTTCTATTTCAATTACATTATCCACTGTTACGCTTTTATCATTCTTTACGTTGAAAACCGTCCAGGTCGCGGTTTCGTTCTCTTCATCATAGTTACTTCTCAGTCCGTACACTTCCGTCACTCTTTCGCCGTAAAGGTCAAAGATACACTCGCCCTCACCCGCAGTATAGGTATGCGCAAGGCTCTCTTCCATATTTTCATCTATCTGATACACGCTTATAGAATCATAACCTGTTTCATAAGCAGTAGCTCCGCCGTATACGATCTCTCCGCACTTTACATATTTCAAAGGAAATTCTATTCTTTCCTGCGGCTTTTCATAATCAACGCCGATAAAATCTATTGAATACATATTAGTGTGATACTCTTTGCCGTTGTCAAGATTTCTGTAAACCGTTTCATTCGTATACTCGTCGTTTATTATATAATAAATAAGATTTCCCGCTATCAGGTAAACATCTCTGTACGGATCTTCAAACAGCAGTTTCTGAGTTGTCAAGTCAAACACCCTTGCTCCGTTTTCATCACTAAGGTACATACTGTTGCCTGCTTTTTCAATATATATTTCATTTTGCCAATAATCTGTATATTTGCTTTTCTCTATTTTTATATTGCCGAGCAACACTTTTGCACGCTCGCCGTAAATATTATAATTGCCGTCTGCGTTTTCTCCTGCGATAAAGCCTGACAGTCGGGTAAGCGTCCTGTCGCCCTTTATAAAAGGCGTGCCGTCAAGGTTCAGATAATAGCTTACCGACCGTGAGTTTCTGCCCGTTTCGTCATACATAAGTACACTCAGCGTCGCAGATGTATCGCCAATTGTACTTGCACACATATAAGAATCGCCGATATCGCTTACTGCGTACTCCTCATAATGATAATTTCCGTATATATCTATATATCGGTCTTCTTTGCCGCTTCGGTCAACTGCTATGTAATACTGTATATTATCCCGTATATCCGGCGTATTCTCATAGTACTTTGCTCCCGCATAGAAATCAAGCGGTGCATATCCGTCCGTTGCGCTGTTTCCCGCGTTGTACATTCCGCCCATATTTTCTGCTGCCGCATTGCCGTTTCGGTCATATATCATTACATCAATAAGACCTCTTGCGTATACTTCCAAATATATTTCGTCAAAATCCCTGCGGATCTTTGTCACAAAATATCCGTCCGGCGACATTGCGCTGACAAATTCGTACTTTGCCTCAATCGCAACATCTCCCTTTTCATCAATAAAGCCGATCTTGCCGTTCTGAGCATCACAATAAGCCATATATCCGTTTTCAAGCGGCTGTATGTCATACTTTGTTTTGAGGATAACATTAAAATCCCTGTCATAACAGGTGAAGCTTCCGTCCGCGTTTCTTACAACCACACTGCCGCTGTTTTCGCTTATTCTCGGCTTGTTTTCATACTCTGCAAGGAGCTGACCGTACTTGTCGTAGATATAATACTTGTTATAGTCAAAGCACATCAGTCTGTCGCCGTATGCTCTTGCATATATAAATTTGCCGATCTTCTTTCCGTAAGCCGTGTAGTAGTCTGACAGAATGCCCGAAGACTTCACACTGTAAAAATCATTGCCGACCATAGTCAGTGCCTTGTTATCAGACATAAAAACGTGTCCGTTGTTCTTGTCGGTAAGCACATAGTATTTAATTTTTCGGTCTGTCTGCATTTCCGATTTATATGATGAAACATACAGCATATCTCCATATTCGCTTACGCCGAAGTTTTCGCACGAAGAAACCGTAAGCACGGGATCCAGCCTGTTGTCATATATCATTATCTGGTTCTGCCACTCCGTACCGGTCAGATTGCAAGCTGTATATTGCGACATTGTAGCCTTTTTTGATGTACCTCCGAGTATATAACGGTTGCAGAAAATATCCTCCGCCATCGTGTTGTTTTCGCCGGAATATCTTACAAGCCTTGCACCATCGGTATCAATTACCGACGCGTTTGTTATTTTGTCTTTTATCTCATCATATTCGGAACAGTCGCTGTCCGGCGTAATAATTCTCCTGTTTTGCCCGGATATATTATAGACAAGGAAATACCCGTCATCTATGTAATAATCCTTATTCAGCTTTCTGTATGTTCCGCCCGGTATCTTTTTGTCCTTGGTCACAAGCGTCATATCGCTGTATATATCGTCATACGTTTTATTGCTTTCTATATTGCTTACTAGATCGGCAAAATAGTATTCTCCGATAAACATATTTTCCCCGTCAAACCCCTCAAAGTCCTCAGGATCATACCAGCGGTGCACCGTATCCGCAAACATCAGCTTGTCGGACGCATAGCTAAGTCTTCCTATCACGGTGTTTCCGCTCATATCTATAACGGAATACTCAGTGCCGCTTTTTACATAGGCATAGCCGTCCGCATAATATCCGCTCGCCCCGTCAAACTTAGCGTCCGTCACCTTTTCGCCTGCCGTATTGATATATCCTATTTTCGCATTGTCGTAAAACGGCGCAAGTCCGCAGTTGAACGAGCCGAACTGATAATTGCTCTCAAACTGCTTTCCGCTTGCGGCATATCCGCAGTATTTTCCCTTTTCGTAAACACACGCATAACCGCTCATATCAAATCCGCTTACGATATGCGAGCCGTCATATGACATGAAAATTTCATTGTCGTTATCGTCAAGCAGGACTTCTCTTATAAATCCCTTATCATCTCTTTTAAGCAGTACCGCACCGCTGTCATAAGACTTTATATCAGCGTCGCACAGATACTCTCCGCCGACCTGTTCAAGCGTATCGGCTTTAAGCAGCTTTGCCTTATACAGCTTACTGTCATCATCTGTGCCTTTGCAAACAACAAGCAGTTTTCCGCTTTTTACAATGCGGTCGTAATAGTCGGTAAGCTGTGTGCTGTCCGCCGAGAACACGGCATACTCCCTTGTAAAGTCAAGCGTTGTTTCGTCTTTGCTTTGTGCCTGTCGGAAACCGATATATTTATTATCGTACACCGCCGATATTCCCGTGCCGTTTGCAAGCTCGGTCACTTTTCCGTCGGAACTCAGCAGGCTGTATATGATCTCGTTGTAGTTTCCGCTTTCCGTACCGGTCGTGATTTCAGGCATGAGCAGGTTGTAAGCAAAGGCATAACCGCTGTCGTTCATATCCGAGGCATAGTCGAACATCTGACCGTCAAATGCTTTTCTTCCCCTGCTGTCGACAAATCCGACATTGCCGTTTTCGTCGACTATCTTAGCAAGTCCCTTATCCGAAAAGCTCCCTGCAAAGCTGTACTGCGGCTGTGCTACAAACTCGCCGTCCTTTTTTATGTATCCGAACTTTCCGCCGACTGCAACGGGCGCAACGTCGTTTGTATCCTCGTTAAAAGCATAAGCGGCTGTATACTGCGGTTTCAGCGTGGTTTGACCATCCTTGTCCGCATATCCCCGCTTTCCGTCAATGCACACGGGCGTCACCGATTGTATGAACAGCTTGTTGCCTGTGCCGTAAAAAGTTTCTGCCTTGTCACCATACATTCCGAACACGTCAAACACAAAAACTGCAAGGCTTGCCGCGCCGAGCATCAGTATGCCGACAGCACCGCCTATTATCGCACCGACAGGGCTTTTCTTCTTTTCCTGCGGTGTTCCACCTGTGAAAGACGCACAGAACGGGCAGAATTTTACGTTTTCATCTATTTCTCGTTTGCAGTTGGGACATATTTTGCTCATATATTTTCTCCGTTATATCTGCTTCAATTTATAATCTCAGCACACTCTTTGATTTACATATCGTGCAATCGCTTTTCCTTAAGGCTGAAGTACATTACGCACATACGAAAGACTGTCGCAGTCCTTTTCGATGAATGAATCTGTTTTAGAAACGTATTTCATACGTTTTGGATAAGCATATGTCTGTTCGATTTTCACTGTGTAAGTCATTTTTCCCCCTCTAAACCATACAAGTATAATTACATTTCGTATTCCATTATTTCCTTTATTACTTCGTCTTTCTTGTTTATGTAGTATGGAATGCTATTCTCCTCGCACCACTCAACTATTTTCTGTATGCGTAAACGGTCTTCAAACATATTGAACGAATTGAACTTATCCGCTCCGTCATCAAAATACTTCCAGAACATATCCCAATACGCCTTACCGTCAAGATTTCTGAAAATATGGTTCAGGCGCTTGTTGTCAAGAGCTTTTATATACTCTCTTTGTGCCTGTGCCCGTGTAACCGACGGAAAAACAATCGTCCTTTCCGCCGCCCTTGCCTCGTCGGTTCCGCTCTTATATACGGTAAACGTATCAAGGTCAAAAAGATATGTCGTTTTTTTGTATGGATTTGTTTTTGCTGAGCCGAAATCCTCTTCGCCGGCAAAAGTATACAGGTATATTTCCTCGTTTATTTCAAGTACCATATCGTCTTACCTCTGTTTCGGAGCTTGCCGTGTTCGATTTATTATTCTTACAGTCAAGCTTGCCGTTCCTTTTATATTTTCGTGTCAATTTTCCGCAAACGGTCCTTGACCCGCAATGCCATTTAAAATAATCGCCGCAGGCATTATCTCAATTATTCATTACTCAGCAAACCTTTCCCGAAATTCCCTTATAACTCTTCTCAGCCCGCTGTCAATAATCAAATTTCCCCTTGTCGCAATCTCTTTCGGTATCTCTCTGTAATACGCCTCGGCGATTCCACCGGTTATACACGCAATGGTATCACTGTCGCCGCCTATAGAAATTGCCTTTCTTATCGCACTCTCGTAAGAGTCTGATTCAAAGAATGCTTCAAGTGCAGGCGGAACAGAATATGACGCTCTGCTGTCAAAGACATAATCTCTGCGGATTTCATCAAGCGGTTGAAATCTGTAACCGTATATTTTCTCTATTGTCCGCTTGATGCTGTCCTTGTCCTCTTGCTTTCGTGCAAGGAATACACAGGTTGCCACTGCCTTTGCACCCTTTATCGCCTCACGGTTATGGTGCGTGTAGTAACAGCTTGCCTTTACTTCCTTTAAAAGCGGCTTCAGGTCGTCAAACGCATAACCGATAGCCGTCACCCTCATCGCCGCTCCGTTTCCGTAGCTTCTTTGTATATGAAGTGTGTCATTTTCCGCCCACTTAGAAAACATCTGTCCGAATCCTGCGTTACGATAGCGGTTATAATACTGCTTATAGCGTGCGGCATACGCTTTCCGACCGGTACAGCCCGAATGATAGTTCAGCAGCTTTTCTGCGACCGCTACCGTCATTACTGTATCATCGGTGAAATGGCTTCCCGGCGGAAACAGCTCAAACTCTTCCGTTTTCACATTATGCAGTTCTCTTGTCGAGCCGATTATATCACCGAAGATTGCTCCGAGCATATACCCTCCGATGTCACGTTAATAATAGACTTTCAGCGGTAATTTTAAATACAGTCGCTTCCCGCTTACCCAAAATATCTTCTATAAATATTCTATCACAAACATAATTTCTTCACAATAGAAATTCTGAAACTGTAACTAATTTGTAACTATTTGTTACCGTTTTGTAACTTCTCGCACGTTGATCTCATTGTAATGAATAAATCAACTTTTTACAGTCTGTTGAAAAACCTATATGACTTTTTAAAACGTGTGTTTAGCGTTGTTTGCGCTGCTGACCTTGCAGAGATGAGCATACACAGCCTTTCGCCGTGAGAAAGGGGTTTTCGGCAAGAAAAGCAAAATAAGGACACGCTAAGCTTTGCAGGACGAAAGCCGGCAGAGCGTCCGGGTATAAGAATAGCAACAAGCGTTTTTTCTTCAAGCTGCTTTTTAACTGTTTTTGCGGCATTTTGCTGCCGACCTGTTTCAAAATCAAATTCCACATCTTAACTTGACAGAACCGCTGTAATTGTATTATAATAAAAGTTGAAATTGAATTATACCGCCATTTCGGGCGTATGAAAGGACAACTCGTAAAATGGAAGAGAAAAAATATGATTTTGCTGCCATAGAGAGCAAATGGCAGAAATACTGGGACGAGCATCAGACATTCAAGGCTGAGAACGGCAGTACCAAGCCGAAATTCTACGCCCTTGTGGAGTTTCCCTACCCCTCAGGCGCAGGTATGCACGTAGGTCACATCAAGGCTTATTCAGGTCTTGAGGTAGTCAGTCGTAAGAGAAGACTTCAGGGTTACAACGTACTGTTCCCGATAGGCTTTGATGCTTACGGTCTGCCAACCGAGAACACCGCTATCAAGACGGGCGTTCATCCCCGTAAGGTAACAGATAATAACATAGTAAAGTTCACAAATCAGTTAAAGCGTGTAGGCTTCTCATTCGACTGGTCAAGAGTGATCGACACCACAGAAGAAAAGTATTACAAGTGGACACAGTGGATATTCCTCAAGATGTTCGAGCACGGACTTGTATTCAGGGACAAGACGCTCGTAAACTACTGCCCCAGCTGTAAGGTCGTACTTTCAAACGAGGATTCACAAGGCGGTCACTGCGACATCTGCCACAGCGAGATAGTGCAGAAGACCAAGGAAGTATGGTATCTGCGTATCACAGAATATGCCGACAAGCTGTTACAGGGTCTTGAAACTGTCGACTATCTGCCTAATGTAAAGCTCCAGCAGCAGAACTGGATAGGCAAGTCTACAGGTGCTTTTGTCAACTTCTCTATCAAGGAGAATGACGAGAAGCTGCGTATCTACACGACCCGTCCCGATACACTCTACGGCGTAACATTCATGGTTATCGCTCCCGAACACCCTATAATCGAGAAGTACAGGGATTCTATAAAGAACATTGCCGACCTTGACGCTTACAAGGCGGAGTGCAGCAAGAAGAGCGAATTTGAAAGAACACAGCTTGTCAAGGACAAGACGGGTGTCAAGATAGACGGTCTTACCGGCGTAAACCCCGTTACAGGTAAGGAGATCCCGATATACATTTCCGACTATGTAATGATGGGATACGGCACGGGCGCTATAATGGCGGTTCCTGCTCACGATACCCGTGACTATGAATTTGCAAAGAAGTTCGGCATTGATATAATCGAGGTTATCAAGGGCGGCGACATCTCGAAGGAAGCCTACACGGGCGACGGCGAGATGGTGAATTCGGGTGAGCTGAACGGCATCACAAACAAGAAGGACGCTATCGAAAAGATGCTCGGTGTACTTGCAAAGCTCGGCTGCGGCGAAAAGGGCGTGCAGTACAAGATGAAGGACTGGGCGTTCAACCGTCAGAGATACTGGGGCGAGCCTATCCCGATAGTACACTGCCCCGACTGCGGAATTGTTCCCGTACCTTATGAGGAACTGCCTCTGGAGCTTCCTCCCGTTGAGAACTTCCAGCCCGGTCAGGACGGCGAAAGTCCGCTTGCAAAGATAGATTCATTCGTACACTGCAAGTGCCCCAAGTGCGGCAAGGACGCACGCAGAGAAACAGATACAATGCCTCAGTGGGCAGGCTCAAGCTGGTACTTCCTGCGTTACTGCGACCCCAACAACGACAAGGAATTTGCTTCACAGGAAGCGCTCAAATACTGGCTTCCTGTTGACTGGTACAACGGCGGTATGGAGCATGTTACCCGTCATATGATCTACTCACGTTTCTGGCACAAGTTCCTTTACGATATAGGCGAAGTTCCCACTCCCGAGCCTTATGCAAAGCGTACCGCACAGGGTCTTATCTTAGGTCCGGACGGCGAGAAGATGAGCAAGTCAAGAGGCAACGTAATCGACCCGAATGACGTTGTTGACGTATACGGCGCAGACGTTCTTCGTGTATACGTTCTGTTCATGGGCGACTATGAGCAGGCGGCTCCCTGGAACGACAGCAGTATGAAGGGCTGTAAGCGTTTCCTTGACCGTGTATGGAATCTTCAGAATATGCTTGTCCGTGGCGATGAATACTCAGACGAGCTGAGAACATCAATGCACAAGACGATAAAGAAGGTCAGCGAAGATATTGAGAAGATGAGATTCAACACGGCTATCGCCGCTATGATGTCGCTTATCAACGAGATCACCGCAAACGGCAAGATCAACGATGCCGAGATGAAATCGCTGCTGATACTCTTAAATCCCTTTGCTCCCCACATCACCGAGGAAATGTACAATTCACTCGGCTACGGCATACTGAACGAAGCGCAGTGGGTAACATACGATGAGGCACTCTGCGTTGACAGCACCGTTGAGATAGTAGTTCAGCTGTGCGGTAAGATAAAGGCTCGTATAAACGTGCCTACAGCCGCCGACAAGGACGAACTGCTGAAGATGGCAAAGGAAGCTATCGCACAGTCGCTTGAGGGCAAGACGATCCGCAAGGAGATAGTTGTTCCCGGCAAGCTCGTAAACATCGTTGCAAACTGATAATCACAACAGAATACAGTTAAACCGCTCCCGGAGTGTTACGGGAGCGGTTTTTGTTTAGTCTGTATGTTTTTAAGGAGGCAAGGGTGTTGATGCTTTTCGTGGGATAGTGCGGTTTTGAAAAAGGTTGGTGGAGTGACAATCCCTCCGGTAGTCGCCCGAATTTTTTCGGGCGACAGAAGTTCGCCTTTTTTTCGAGGGGAGCCAAGTAGGATGGGAATTTGCGTTGCTTTCTGCATAGTTTAAGCCCATTTTGTCATGTTATGCTTTATCGCTATCGTTTTGATAGCGGTACTGCCTTAGCCAAGCACCATATCTTGCCTCCCCTCGAAAAAGGGGAGGTGGCACGGCTGATATAATTTTTTGGCTTGCTGTACAGTATTCAGATAGTCCAGCCTTTACAATTCTGAAACTATTCCGAGCCGTGACGGTGGGGATTGAAATTAATAGGAGTACTATCTTCAAATCTTCTAAGCAAACACAATCCCCACCGTCTTGACGGCAAAAAGTATAGCAATTTTGGAAACAGTCCGGTAAATTACAAAATGAAGATAATGTAGAATAACGGTTTTGCAATGCCGTCAAGCCACCTCCCCTTTTTCGAGGGGAGGCAAGGGTGGTGGTGCAAAGCAAGGGGATAGTGCGGATGCAAAACCAACAGAGCGTTCATATGGCAAGGATGTTTAGTGCGGAGCGAGGGATAGTGCGGATGCAAAACAAGCAAAAAGCGGTTTTCGTTTATCCTATATACTTTCAAGTGCGTAGCCTTTGCCTCTTTCGTAGGTGATAGTCACATCGGCTTTGTTATCATCGAGTTTTTTATTAAGCCGTGAAACCGCCGTGAACAGCGCATTTGCGTTGTCGGAATACGGCAGACCCCATACATTTTCATAAAGCTCGGCTTTCAGCACGGTACTGCTATCCTATATGCTTTCAAGTGCGTAGCCTTTGCCTCTTTCGTAGGTGATAGTCACATCTGCTTTGTTATCATCGAGTTTTTTATTAAGCCGTGAAACCGCCGTGAACAGTGCATTTGCGTTGTCGGAATACGGCAGACCCCACACGTTTTCGTACAGTTCGGCTTTCGGCACTGTACTGCCGATATTACGGGCAAGCATAAGCAGAATCGAGAACTCTTTCTGGGTGGTGAGCAGGTCGTTGTCGGCAAAATATGCCGCCATTGAAACCGTATCAAGTCTGAGCCTTCCGAACGAGATATAACGCTTGTCTTTCCGTACCGAGCGAAGCCTTGCCTCTACCCTTGCAATAAGCACCTGAATATCGTATGGCTTCGGCAGATAATCATCGCCGCCTGCTCTCAGTGCCGTTATAATATCATCGTTTTCGCTGAGTGCGGACAGAAACAGTATCGGAATATCGTATTTTGCCTTTATCTCACGGCAAAGCGATATTCCGTCGCCGTCAGGGAGCATTATATCGAGTATCACAAGATCGACATCGTTATTCGACAGCATATAACGACACTGCGCCGCATCTGCCGCCTCAAGAACGCTGTAATCCTCCATAGAAAGACACGAACTGTTTATCTTCATTATATGCGGATTGTCCTCTACAAGCAGAATCGTACTCACTTTGCATCTTCCTTTCCACACGGTACGGTAAAGCGGAACACCGCTCCGTTTTCACTGCTGTCTGCGGTTATTTCGCCGCCTGTCGATTCAATAATATCACGGCAGATATAAAGTCCCAGCCCGTTTCCGCCGTCCGTGCTGTAGCCTTTGTCAAACAGATGTGCAAGCGCCTCACGGGATATTCCCGTTCCGGTATCGGATACTGTGAACACGGCGAAATTATCACCGTCGGCGGATTTTTCTGCCGAAAATGTCACTGTTCCGTTCTCGGTATGCTTGCCCGAATTTACAGCCAGATTTATAAGTACCTGAAGCAGCATTTCACGGTTTGCTATTATATCGGGGCAGTTATCCGCCCTTGTGACAAGCCGGTTGCCGTGCTTTGCAAGTATAGGTCTGCAAACCGCCGCCGCATCGGAAAGAACGTCCCTTGCGGCAAACCTGCTCAGCTCCATTGCTGTGACCTCGTTATGAGATACCGAGAGCAGCTTTGTCACCATATCGGACAGACGCTGAGCCTCGCTTGAAATCGTTTCAAGATTTGACAATGTTTCATCGTTTACGACATTCTTTTCTATCTGTTTTTCGGTAAGCTGTGCGTATCCGCTCATTACCGTGAGCGGAGTTTTCATTTCGTGGGCGATATTGTGCATAAAATCGGTTTTCAGCCTGTCGAGCTTTTCAAGCGTTTCATTCATTTGGGTGACCTGCGATTCACGCTGTTTCGATTCGTCAAGGCGGCGCTCTGTTCTGGAGAGATTTATAGTAAGCATGACCGCATTGCAGAACACGAACAATATAGTAGCATAGGAACGGATATAGAATATCTTCGTGAAGTAGGTAAGCCCTTCTATTAAATAAACGACTGTGGTAAGTACAACGGTAGAGCATACTATAATGCTGTCGATGTAGCCCATAAGCCTGTGTTTTACCGCCGTAACACAGATATATACAGAAGAAAGAATCAGATATACTGCCATAACAGCGCCTGCAACAACGGTAAAATGCGTATAAACGGTTGACGGCGTAAAGATGTAGAACAGCAATATCGCACCTGCAGTGCATACGGAGGTCACAACGAAATGCTTATTCGGTCTTAATCCGAGTGCGGCAAAGGCATAGAGCAGTATGAACACGAAATAGAGTATATTCGTGATGTATTCGAGTTTATGCTCAGTGTACCAGTCAAGATAGGGGAACAGTACGCCTATCTGCTTGCTTTCGTATATGAGATAATGCAGAGCCGCAGTAAGACAGGTGAGCGAAAACCACATCATACTGCGTTTTCTGTTTCCGAGAAGGAACATTCCAAAAAAGAATATCGCCATAGCAAGCAGAGTTCCTGCAATAAGTCCGTCACAAACGGTCTGCGACCTGTCGTTTGCGGATATAAGCGGAGCTTTTGCAAGGCAGAGCTTTTGTATCGTACCTGTTCTGTGATTGAACCATGCGTGACGGATTATTATCTCCGCAGTATCCGCCTGTGCGGTGAAATATAGCGTGTATCTGTCTGTCGCAGGGACAAATTCTTCGGCATTGTCGGACACCTTACCGACCTCGCTGAGCAGTTTTCCGTCAATATAAACTTGTTGTGCATAGGTCGCCGTTTCTCCGGAAAGTCCGTAGGTGACACCTTTTTCAAGTGGCAGTACTATGCGGAATGTGGCATATTTATCATCTGGATTGCCCTGCGATATATCGCCTTTTGCAAAATCGTCCGGGGTATACAGCCGTCCTGTGTAATATTCGCCGGAGGATATATCTATACCGACACCTTGCTTTGACAAATCGACATCAGCTATTTTGTCAGCAGACAGTATATCGACAGATTCCGGCATTGTGCCTGCGGTAAGAAGATAGAAAAACAAAGAAACAATTATTATAAACAATACGCAGACAAAAGCTGTTTTGGCATTTCTCCGCACATTTCCGTTCATACTATCACCCCTTTGTATTTTACTCCGCTTTTTCGGCGGATACGGCTTTCTTGCCGAATTGTAAGAAAATTCTTATTCTATTTTAACACAAAAAAGGAAAGCCGACAAGGAGAATACGCAAAATAAAATATTAACAAGCAAAAAAGTCTTTTCTTTTTCGGCGATATGTGATACAATAATAGGGAACATATTTAAAAATCTCCGATGAAAAGGAACGGAATAAATTATGAAAAAACTTTTACGCTTTGCATCCGCCTTACTTTGCGGAGCAATGTTACTTTGCTCGCTGTCCGTTACCGCTTTTGCCGAAGACGGCAGCGATGACGAGGTATATGATTTCGACCCGAATACCGACAAGATATACAGCGAGGCTGTATATATGGTAAATACCGATACGGGCGATGTGGTCTACAAGAAGAACGAGAACAAGAAGATGTATCCTGCGTCGACTACAAAGATAATGACCTGCATAATTGCTCTTGAGCATCTGTCTGAAGGCACTCTTAAAAAGAAGGTCGAAGTACCTTACGACTGCTTCAACGATTTCTACGAGGATCCGAACTACAGCGATCCGTCAAATGCCGCAATCGAGCCTTTGCAGGACAACCTGACATACAAGGACTGCTTATATGCACTTATGCTCCCGTCAGCCTGTGAAGCGGCAAATATCCTTGCGTACAACATAGGTGGAGGAAGCATATCAAAGTTTATCGGAATGATGAATGAAAAAGCAAAGGAGCTCGGCTGTACCGGCACAAACTTTGTAAACGCTCACGGTTTGCATAACGACAACAACTACACAACGGCGGAAGACCTTTACAAGATGACAAAGTACGCTTACGACAAGTTCCCGCTGTTCAAGGAAATAACAAGCACATATGAATATGAAATGCCGAAAAATGAGGCAAATCCGGACGGCTACTCCATTTACAGCACTATTTCGCTTCTGCGCCCCGGCAGTGTTTACGAATATGAATACGCATACGGCACAAAGACGGGTACTACCGATGAAGCCGGAAGATGCCTTGTTTCAGCTGCTAAGAATCAGTACAACTATATCCTTGTGACGCTCGGCGCACCGGCAAAGGACAAGAACGGAGAATACTATGACGACTGGTATTCGATGATTGACGCACTCAACCTCTACAAGTGGGCATTCACAAACTTTGAAATGGCTACTGTAGTAAACAAGGACGAGCAGATAACCGAAGTCAAGGTCGAAATGGGAGAGAGCGCAACGCACGTTATACTGACACCCGAAAGCGACTACACAGCGCTTATGCCGAAATCGGTAAAGGAATCGGGTGTGCAGAAGGTATTCAAGGCTTATGAAAGCGTACAGGCTCCCGTGAAAAAGGGCGATATACTCGGCGTAATGGACGTTAAATTCAAGGGCGAAACTATCGCCACGATGAACCTTGTGGCAAACAACAACGTTGCAAGATCGGACGTAGAGTATTATATAGAAAAAGCAAAGGACGAGTTCGACAAACCGTGGTTCAAGGTTTCGGCTGTCGGAATAGTTGTACTGCTTATCTGCTTTATCGTTACAAGAACGATAGAAAACTCCAAGCGCAGAAAGCTGGCATCAAAGGAGAAGCGCCGCTTTGAAAGCTACGCTAAAAAACGCTGATGCAAGGTGTAAATATAATCTGCCTCGGCAGACTTAAGGAAAGCTATCTGAGAGATGCCTGCAAGGAATATGAAAAGCGGCTCGGCGGCTCCTGTGTGCTGAAGATATATGAGCTTGAGCCTGTCGCACTGCCGAATGAGCCGTCTGACAGGCAGATAGAGGACGCACTCGCAAAAGAAGCTGAAATGATAGAAAAGAAGCTCGCAAAGAACGCTCTTACTGTTGCTATGTGCATTGAGGGAAAGCAGCTTTCAAGCGAGGAGCTTGCCGCTAAGCTGAGCGATACGGCGGTGCAGGGAAAGTCGGCGGTGAACTTCATAATCGGAAGTTCGTTCGGGCTTGCTCCAAAGATAAAGGCGATGGCTGATATAAAGCTGTCGATGTCGAAGATGACTTTTCCGCATCAGCTTGCAAGGGTGATGCTGCTCGAGCAGATTTACAGGGCGTATAGTATTATTGCGGGGAAAAGGTATCATAAATAAATACTAAGGAGAGAAGGAACAATGAGCATATTCACGATTATTGCCGGTGTCAACGGCGTGGGTAAAAGTAGCCTTACCGGACTTCTCAAGGGAGAACGTTCCGACCTCGGTATTATAGTTGATGTTGACGCTATCTCGGCTAAATGCGGCGGAAATATCAAAGGCGGTAAAAAAGCTATACAGATTATAAACGACTGTCTTGATAAGAAAATCAATTTCACACAGGAAACAACATTATCGGGAAAAAGAATATTCGGTACATTGGAAAAAGCAAAGAAAAACGGCTATTATATCAGGATGTACTATGTGGCTCTGAGCTCGCTTAATGAAAGCTGTATCAGAATAGAAAACCGTGTAAGAAAAGGCGGTCACGATATTCCGAAAGAAGATGTTACAAAGCGATTTGCAAAACGTTTTGACGATGCAATCAAAGTTCTTCCGTACTGCGATGAGGTTCATTTTTATGACAATGAAAACGGATTTATCGACGCAGGCGAATATAAAAACGGTGAAATTGTAATTAAGCAACATACGGAGTGGCTTGATCAACTGAAAAACGAATTTTCGGACAAACAGGTATAATGTGCCGTCAAACAACAAAAAGCGGAACGATGATCTGAATGAACATCGTTCCGCTTTATTTTTGCAAAAGAAAAACCGCTTTGATAATGATTATCAAAGCGGTTGGCACGCCAAGAGGGATTCGAACCCCCGACCCTCTGGTTCGTAGCCAGATACTCTATCCAGCTGAGCTATTGGCGCATATCTTGTAAATTTACTAATATATTTTAGCATATCAAAAACGGTTTGTCAAGGGGTTTTATAAAATTTTTATAAAAAACGGGGGCGGTCTGATGGTATCCGCTCCCGTTTAATATTCATCCTATGTTACTTAGTTGCTTTATCAAGTGCCTGAGAGATATCCGCAATAATATCGTTTATATCCTCGATACCGATAGTAAGTCTTACCGTACCCTCGCTTATTCCTGCGGCTACGAGCTGTTCGGGCGATAACTGGCTGTGTGTTGTTGAAGCGGGGTGGATAACCTGACTTCTTACATCGCCGACATTAGCTACTATCTGTAAAAGCTCAAGGCTGTTCATGAACTTTTCGCCTGCGGGCTTGCCGCCCTTGATAACGAATGTGAACACACCGCCTGCGCCCTTGGGACAATACTTTTTGCAAAGCTCGTAATACTTGTTTGAGGGCAGTGCGGGGTAATTTACCTTTTCAACGGCAGGGTGGGATTCAAGGAATTTTGCTACCGCAAGTGCGTTTTCGCAATGGCGCTGCATACGCAGAGCAAGCGTTTCCATACCTGTAAGGCAGGTATGAGCCGCAGACGCTGAAAGGCAGGCGCCTATATCTCTTGTTATGAGCGCACGGAGTCTTGAGATGAATGCCATTTCTCCGAGATCGGCAAACACTACACCGTGATAGGATACGTCAGGCTCGTTGAAGAGCGGGAATCTGGGATTACCCTTGAAAGTGAACTTTCCGCTGTCTACTACAACACCTGCCATTACACTGCCGTGGCCGCCCAAAAACTTTGTTGCAGAGTGGATAACAAGGTCTGCGCCCCACTCTATAGGTCTGCAAAGATAGGGTGTCGTGAATGTGCTGTCTACTACAAACGGGATACCGTGCTTGTGGGCTATCTTGCCGATCTCTTCGATATCGGCAACGTTTGCGTTGGGGTTGCCGATAAGTTCGGTGAAGAACAGCCTTGTCTTGTCAGTCACGGCATTTTCCCAGGCGGAAAGATCATCGGGGTCAACAAACTTTACCGTGATGCCCATTCTCTTTAATGTGATACCGAGCAGGTTTATCGCACCGCCGTAGATGTTTATGGACGAAACAAGCTCGTCGCCCTCGCTGCAGAGGTTTATTATAGTATTGAATATAGCGGCGTGTCCGGATGCAAACGAGAGTGCCGCAACACCGCCGTCCATAGCCGTCACCTTACGTTCAAGCATTTCGCAGGTGGGGTTTTGTAGTCTTGAGTAGATATTGCCCGGCTCTTTAAGTTCAAAGAGCGTTCTTGCGTGTTCGGCATCCTTGAACACATAGGCGTTTGTTTCGTACAGGGGCGGAGTTACCGACATTGTAGCTTCGTCAGTTTCGTAGCCTGCGTGGACTGCAAGCGTTTCTATGGAATATTTTTTCATAGTAAGTCTTCCTTTGATCTTTTTAATTACCCTTAAACTTACAGGGTTTAAGGTAATTCTACCACATTTTTCTTTGTTTGTCTATAGAAATATTCTATCGGCAGCCCTTTATCGTTCAGCCACAATATTGACACCGATTATTCCGCCGATACAGCCGCACAGCGCTGAGCTTATCAGCTTAGGCAGAAATTCCGTTCCGGTAAATCCGCCGGATATAATTGTGATTACAAAGCAAAGGACGAACATTGTAAGGCCGCCGAGCGTTCCCCATGCAAAGCCGTTTTTCCCTCTTCCGCCGCCCCAGAACATTCCGCATAATCCCGCCGCCACACCGAGAGATATGTATCCGAAAGTGATATCCGCCCCGTCTGGCGCATCGGTAATGTTGAACATAAACGCACCCAAGATGGTAAAGACTGCCGCTGTTATTATTCCGGCTATGGTACCCTTTATAAAAGGTCTGAGCTTCTTTATTACCGTTTTGCAACTTCTGCGTTTCACCATACCACTACCCGCTTTCGCTTTTAGTACAGATATATGACGGCAGAGAAGGTTTTATTACTTTGTCCGAAATCGTATAACTTGCAAAAAGGGCATCACTGCGCCAAATTCCGTATATCTGCTGTCATTTTGCATAACCAAACCGCAAATTTGCAAGAAAATATTCTGCAAGTTTCATGCAAAAAACTTGCAGAAACATATTGACAACGCCGCAAACCCGTGATATAATTACAACTGTAGTCAAAACGACTGCAGGCAATCAACGAAACAAAGCTGTTTCAGATGACAGTTAAAGTGAAACAAAAACTTCATTTTACTGCAAATATTCCTCAAATTTACGGTAGAATTACAATACACCGCAAATTTGCAGAATAAATCATCTGTTGCCTGCTGTTTTTATCCCCAAAAATGAAATTTGAAGGATTTAAAACACTCAAAACATCAATAAACAAAACCTATACCGAACAGGAGTGAGCTTATGCTGGAAAAAGAAGGTCAGGTCAGAATACCCGCCGGCTGCGCTATCTCAGGCTTCATAAGCAGGGACGGCAACAGAATATGCGGTGACAAGATAGTAAAGTCAATATCATATATGCACGACAGATCAAACGGTCTGGGCGGCGGATTTGCAGGATACGGCATTTATCCCGAATATAAGGATCAGTACGCGTTCCACATTTTCTATGACTCGAACGAGGCAAGAGTGGAAACCGAGCGTTTCCTTGACAAGCATTTTGATGTTGTAAACCTTTCGCGTATTCCTACGAGAAAGCACCCGAACATAACAAACGAGCCGCTCATCTGGAGGTATTTCGTAAATCCCCTGCCGACAAAGCTTACGGAAAGTCAGCTTGACGAGAGAGAATTCGTTGCGCAGTGCGTTATCAACATAAACGACAAGATAAACGGTTCTTACGTTTTCTCGAGCGGCAAGAATATGGGCGTATTCAAGGCTGTCGGATATCCGGAAGATGTCGGAGAGTTCTACAGGCTTGAAGAATATGCAGGCTACGCATGGACAGCGCACGGCAGATATCCTACCAATACACCGGGTTGGTGGGGCGGCGCTCATCCGTTCGCACTGCTGGATTATACCATTGTACATAACGGTGAGATCTCTTCATATGACGCAAACAGAAGATACATCGAAATGTACGGCTATAAATGTAACCTGCTGACAGATACAGAGGTTATAACATATATAATTGACTTTCTCAACAGAAAACAGAAACTATGTCTTGAAGATATAGCAAAGATAATTGCCGCTCCGTTCTGGAGCGAGATAGACTCGGATAAATACAGCGAGAGCGAAAAGCAGAAGCTGAAATACTTCAGAAACGTATTCTCAAGCCTGCTGATAACAGGACCGTTCTCGATAATCCTCGGCTTTGACGGCGGTCTTATGGCGCTCAACGACAGACTTAAGCTCCGTTCAATGGTTGCCGCAGAAAAGGGCGATATGGTTTACCTTGCAAGCGAGGAATGTGCGATAAGAGCCATCTGTCCCGTTGTTGACCGTATCTGGTCACCGAGAGGCGGAGAGCCTATCATCGTTAAGCTGAACGAGAAGAAGTAAGAAAGGGAGCGGTAACAGTGGCACTTAATTATTTTCAGCCTTTATTTGATGTTATAAGAGATAAGGACCGTTGCATAAAATGTCAGGCTTGTGCAAGACAGTGCGCAAACGAGGTACACAGATACGACGCAGATCTTGATATGATGATCTCGGACAGCCAGCAGTGCGTTGACTGCCAGAGATGCGTATGTATCTGTCCTACAGGTGCATTGAAGATAGTAGATAACCCCAACAAGTTCAGGAACAACTCCAACTGGAGCCAGCAGATAATGACGGAGGTCTACAAGCAGGCGGAAACGGGCGGCGTTCTTCTTTCGGCAATGGGTAACCCGAAGGAATATCCCGTTTACTGGGACAAGATACTGCTCAACGCTTCTCAGGTAACGAATCCGCCTATCGACCCTCTGCGTGAGCCTATGGAAACAAAGGTATTCCTCGGAAAAAAGCCGAAGAACGTTTCTTTCAACGAGGACGGCAGTGTAAAGACGGAAACGACGCCTACGCTTGAGCTTTCAACGCCTATCATGTTCTCGGCTATGTCATACGGCTCTATCAGCCGTAATGCTCACGAAAGCCTTGCAAGAGCGGCTACGGAGCTTGGTATATTCTACAACACGGGCGAGGGCGGTCTGCACAAGGACTTCTATCAGTACGGTCCCAATACTATAGTACAGGTCGCATCGGGACGTTTCGGCGTATTCAAGGATTATCTTGAAACGGGTGCGGCAATAGAAATCAAGATGGGTCAGGGTGCAAAGCCCGGTATCGGCGGACATCTCCCCGGCGCAAAGATCCTTGAGGATGTTTCAAGAACAAGAATGATCCCTATGGGAACAGACGCTATTTCTCCTGCTCCCCACCATGATATATATTCGATAGAGGACTTACGTCAGCTCGTTCTTTCGCTGAAAGAGGCTACGGAGTACAAGAAACCCGTTATCGTAAAGATAGCCGCAGTGCATAACGTTGCCGCTATCGCTTCCGGTATTGCTCGCTCGGGTGCGGATATAATCGCAATAGACGGTTACAGAGGCGGTACGGGTGCCGCTCCAACAAGAATAAGAGATAACGTAGGTATTCCGATTGAGCTTGCACTCGCAAGCGTTGACCAGCGTCTGCGTGACGAGGGTATCAGAAACGAGGTTTCGGTAGTAGTTGCCGGTTCTATCCGTTCAAGCTCGGACGTGGTAAAGGCTATCGCACTCGGTGCGGACGCTTGTTATATCGGCACAGCCGCTCTGCTGGCGCTCGGCTGTCATCTTTGCAGAAGCTGTCAGACAGGCAAATGCAACTGGGGTATCGCAACACAGCGCCCCGATCTTGTAAAGCGTCTTAACCCGAACATCGGTTATCAGCGTCTTGTAAATCTTGTTCATGCGTGGGATCACGAGATCAAGGAAATGATGGGCGGTATGGGCATCAATTCAGTCGAAGCTCTCAGAGGCAACAGACTTATGCTCAGAGGTATCGGTCTTAACGAAAAGGAACTTGAGATACTCGGCATACAGCACGCAGGTCAGTGATTAAGGAGAGGTAAGGTAAAATGAAAAGAGTTTACGTTAACGAAGACTGGTGCCTTGCGTGCCATCTGTGCGAATATTACTGCGCCGCCGCAAACAGCGGAGCTGAGAACATGATAAAGGCTTTTGCAAACGGCAAAAAGCCCATTCCGAGAATAAAGGTAGAGGAGGGCAGCGGCATAAATTTTGCCGTACAGTGCCGTCACTGTGAAACTCCTCTTTGCGTAAAGAGTTGTATCACAGGCGCTTTATCGCAGAAGGACGGCGTTATCTCGTGTGACGAGAGCCGTTGTGTAGGCTGCTACACCTGCGTACTTGCCTGTCCTTACGGTTGTATCGTAACAAGCGAAAATTCAAAGGTTATACAGAAATGCGACCTTTGTATGAAGAACAACAACGGCGAGCCTGCCTGCGTAAAGGGCTGTCCGAACAAGGCAATCGTCCTTGAAGAAAGATAAGGAGGAGCGAAGATGAAGAATTACGTTATCATAGGAAACTCCGCCGCCGCTATCGGTGCAGTTCAGGGAATACGCTCGGTTGATAAGACAGGCAATATCACGATAATTACAGACGAAGCATATCATACATATTCAAGACCGCTTATAAGCTACTGGCTTGAGGGCAAGGTTGCCGATGACAAGATATACTACAGAGAACCGGACTTCTACGAGAAGAACAATGTAAAGACAATTTTCTCGACCCGTGCCGAAAAAATCGAAAACGGCTGTGTGGTACTTGACAACGGAGAGAAAGTACAGTATGATAAGTTATTGGTAGCAACGGGTTCAAAACCGTTCGTTCCTCCGATGAAAGGACTTGACGAGGTAGAGGACAAGTTCACATTTATGACATGGGACAGCGCAAAGGCTATCCGTGAAAAAGTCACAGCCGGGACAAAGGTACTTATAATAGGTGCGGGACTTATCGGTCTTAAGTGTGCAGAGGCTCTTCATCATCTGAACGCCGATATTACGGTAGTCGACCTTGCGGACAGGATACTTCCGAGTATTCTTGACGTCCGTGCAGGCAAAATAATGCAGAAGCATATAGAGGATAAAGGAACAAAATTCATCCTCGGCACAAGCGTTGAGCAGTTCTCAAGAAACAGTGCAAAGCTGACAAACGGCGATACGGTAGACTTTGACATTCTTGTTGTTGCAGTCGGCGTAAGACCTAACACAGAGCTTGTAAGCGACGCGGGCGGCAAGGTTGAAAAGGGTATAATAACCGACCTTCACCAGCAGACAACGATTGACAACGTTTATGCCGCAGGCGACTGCACAGTAAGCCACGATTGTTCGTCAAATACAGACAGGATACTCGCACTTCTTCCTAACGCATTTATGCAGGGCGAGGTCGCAGGTAAGAATATGGCAGGCGAGGAAACGCTTTATCTGAACGCTATACCGATGAACGCCATAGGCTTTTACGGCCTGCATATCATAACAGCCGGAAGCTATGACGGCGATGAAGATATCACAGAGGACGCAGACAAGGAGATATACAAGAAGCTCGTATTCAAGGACGGTCTGCTGAAGGGCTTTATACTGATGGGCGATGTCGCAAGAGCGGGTATTTACACCTCGATGATAAAGGAACAAATACCTCTTACCGAGGTTGACCTTGATCTTCTCAGAGAAAAGCCTCAGATGATGATGTTCGGCAAGGCAAGACGTGAAGAAAAGCTCGCAGGCAAAAAGCACTGACGCTACAGAAAATGAGCAAAATGTCTGCAATAACGGAGGATAAGCCATGACAGTATTAAATGCTAATGAGATAGGTTATTACGACCTTAATAAAAAGATAGTCGAATGTGCCGACAAGGATATAACGATAACCGACGCTATGGGACAGCGTTACATAGGCTGCGGCGTTGCAGGCAAGACAATTACCGTTGAGGGTACTCCCGGTAACGCTCTGGGCGCATATCTTGACGGAAGTACTATCATAGTACACGGCAACGGACAGGACGCTATCGGCGATACAATGAACAACGGCGAGATATTCATACACGGCAACTGCGGTGATACGACAGGCTACGCAATGCGTTCAGGCAAGATATTTGTAAAGGGCAACGCAGGCTACCGTGTAGGAATACATATGAAGGAGTATCACGAATTCTACCCGAAAATAATCATCGGCGGCAAGGTCGGAGATTTCCTCGGCGAATACCAGGCAGGCGGAATCATAGTAGTTCTCGGTATCGGCTGTGACGGCAAGGTGCCTGTAGGCTCGTTCTGCGGAACGGGAATGCACGGCGGTCATATGTATATCCGCAGTGACGAAGCTCCCAAAGGACTCCCCGTACAGGTTTCATGCGAAGTCGCAGACGACGGCGACAAGGCTGATATCCGTGAATATGTTGATGAATTTGCAAAGAACTTTGGATATGACACGAATACGCTGTTAAAGGGCAGATTCTACAAGCTGTCACCGAATACGGCAAGCCCGTACAAACAGCTTTACACGCATAACTGATAAGAAACGGAATAGATATATAAATGTAAACGCCCTGCCGGTTTTAAGGGTGCATCGGCAGAGCGTTTAATACTACGAAAGAGGGTGCCGCAATGAACATACTGATAGCAGGCAAAACCGAAGAGATATGCGACAGCATAGCACAGCTTCTGCTTGAGCTTGACTGCGACAACATTTCGACATTCACAAGCGGCGCTATCATAAGAGGCGTTGATATATCGAAATTCGACAGTGTTATAATTTCCACTCCATTATCTGACGAATTCGGGCTTGATCTTGTGGCTGACATTTCAAAGGACGCAAAGAACGGAATTGTAGTGTTGGCAAAGCGTGAGATCGCAGATGAGGTACAGAAGAAGATACGATTCACCGGCGCTTTTGTTCTGCCAAGACCGTTCAACAAGGCTTTGCTTATACAGACAATAAAGCTTACCGAAATCGCCCATATAGGTATGGCAAAGCTCGAAGAGGAAAACAGACAGCTGACACAGCAGTTGTCTGATATGAAGATAGTAAACCGTGCAAAATCAATGCTCATGCAGTATCTTAATCTTACGGAGGATCAGGCACACAGACATATTCAGAAGCAGGCAATGGATTTAAGAAAGACGCAGAGAGCCGTTGCCGAGGATATATTGAAGACGTATCAGAACACAAAGGAAGATTGAACAGATATATAAGCTGAAACGCAGAGGTGGCTCTGCGTTTTTTGTTGGGTGGTGCATTTCTTTCTGTATGGTTATTATGTATCGGTGCGGGAGTGGTAAGCATATTCCCTACAAATTTCAGAACAGTTTAATTACCCTCACCAACTCTGCTCTATCCCTCGCCCTGCACTACTCCAAATTCAAAATTTCCGCCGCAAGGCTCTCCAAAATTTTTCAATATTCATCATTCATCATTCATTATTCATTAATAAAATAAAATCCGCCCCCGTTTTCACGGGGGCGAACTCATCAAGTCATTAATTTATAAATATTAAGCCCTGAAACTCACGCTGTTCTCAGATTACTGGAGTAACTGGAGAATAGCCTGAGGCTGCTGGTTAGCCTGAGCGAGCATAGCCTGAGATGCCTGCTGAAGAATGTTATTCTTAGTGTAGTTGATCATCTCTGTAGCCATATCTGTATCTCTGATCTGAGATTCAGCTGCTGTCAGGTTCTCGTTTGTTGTTGTCAGGTTGTTAACTGTGTACTCAAGTCTGTTCTGAAGTGCACCAAGACCTGCTCTCTGCATAGATACTGTCTTAACAGCAGAATCGATCATATCGATAGCAGCATTTGCAGCATCCTGAGTAGAAACGTCAGCATTAGCAACACCTATAGCAGAAGATGACATATCGTTAACGTTCAGAGTAACTCTCTGATCCTCAACGCCGTTAGCACCGATCTGGAATGTAAGACCCTTACCGTTGTTAGGAACTGAATCCTTACCAACACCTGCACCGTCTGTGATAGTTACTTCTGCTTGACCGTTAACATTGAAGTAAATCTTACCATCTGCATCGCCATCGGTGTTCTTTGTATCTTCCAGTTTTACAGAGTAGTCATATCCAGCTTCCTTGAGGATGTTTTCGATATCTTTTTCTGTGTATGTCTTACCTGTTGAAAGTTCAAGGGTTAACTCAGCACCCTTTGTTGTTGTTGCAGCTGTAGCAACCTTAACATTTTCCTTACCTGCAGCAACTGTAGTGGAAATGGTTATCTTAGAAGCCATATTTGTATCTACTGCCTTGCCGTAAGTGTTAGCTGTAAATGTTATCTTATCAGATGAACCGTGTGCACCGTTTTTACCGTCACCAATGAGTGTCAGTATATTTGTATCATCTGAACCGGTTGCACGAAGACCAGCTGTTGTAGCTGTTGTAGCACCAGCCTTAGAAGCTGTCATGACACCGTTTGCAAGCTTAACAGAAACTTCTGCGGGAGCCTGTTCCTGACCGGCATCCTTAGACTGCGTAGCGTTAGCAATCAGGTTATCAATATCCTTCTGAGTGTAAGTTGCACCGGAAACAAGGTTCATAGTAAGATTCTTACCATCAGCAGACCAAATGGCATTTTCGCCGCCCTTACCTGATGCGGTGTAAGCTGTAGTAATTGTAACACCAGCTATGTTAGATGTAACTGTAGCACCCTTAAGATCTGTATCAGCTATAGAAACTGAACCGTACTTAGCGCCGTATTCGGTTGTACCCTGTGAGCCGCCGAGTGAACCATCGAGGAGCTTCATGCCGTTGTACTCTGTAGAAGAAGCGATTCTGTCGATTTCGCTCTTGAGTGCGTCAACTTCGAGCTGGATAGCTTCACGGTCTGTATCATCCTGGTATGTACCGTTAGCTGACTGAACTGCAAGCTCTCTCATTCTCTGAAGAATTGAGTGAGTTTCGTTTAAGCCGCCTTCAGCTGTCTGGATAAGAGAGATACCGTCGTTGGCATTCTTTGTAGCCTGTGAAAGACCACGGATCTGTGAACGCATCTTTTCAGATATAGCCAGACCTGCAGCGTTATCGCCTGCACGGTTGATCTGATAACCTGAAGATAACTTCTCAGTTGCCTTCTTTGTACCTGAAACGTTGATGTTCATCTTGTTGTTAGCATTGATCGCATTTAAGTTATGCTGTACTACCATACCTGCCATTTTGTTTTCCTCCTTGAATGTACTCCCGAAATCCTTTTCGGAAGTCGTTGCCCTTATAGGGACTTGTTTTTTGTTAGTGTGACCTTGCTTTGCGCTAAGCTTCGGTCGATTGGTGTTTGTTTTGCAAAACACTGCGGAAGTTATCTCCGCCTCCGCACAGGGTTCTGTGACCCTTACATTTATTATATCGGCACTTGTTTTTCTGAACTTTAGCCTTTTTGAAAACTTTTTTATAATTTTTCTGAGAAATTTTATAGGGAGTTTGTGTAAAATTTACAATATGAACTGTCGGCTTTGCAATACAGCAAAACCGACATGCGTCACAGAGCGGTTATATAACTGCCTTATTTTACGATAAGTGCAAGGTGACCTGCTGAATAACAGTTTATCTCCTTTAAGTAATCTATTATCATTTTCACTCTGTCAGGGTTATGACAAAGCGGATGCGAAGCAAGACAGACAGCGGTTTTAAACCTCTCGAATATTTCATTGGGATTGTCACTGCCGGCTGCTGCGGCAGCGCCGAAAAAATCTATAAGTGCTACAGATGCACAAAAATATGCGTAGTTATCAAAAATATTATAATTATTATCTGAAAACGGCATAAGCTCACACATATAAAGGCATCTTACTATGTTTCTTATCATAAACGGTTTAGTTGCGCACTGCTTATAAAATTTATCAAGGTTAGATGTGTATTTCACTATTTCAACAGCCGAATTACCATTATTATCTTTTGTTCTTATTGATGACAATATTTCGGAGAGCTTATCACCTACAGCTGTACCGTCAAGCATACACTGCACAGCACCAAGCTTAACCTTATAATTCGGTTCAATATCCGAAAGGGATTTTACAAGTGAGGGGCTGTTTATCTGTTTTGATAAAGCGGATATGCCCTCGGGTATTCTGTCCGGCGATGAATTTTCAAGCTTTGAAAGCGTCTGTGCGGCAAGAGTGCCAATAATCATCGATGTATGTATATCACGTTTTTTGTCACTAAGAATGCCGTAGAAAAAATCAAAAAGCTGATTTCTGTATTTAAGTCCCGGATTGTTTTTTACGTCGTCAATTGTATCGGGTTTAAATATCAGAATGGTTTCCGGTTCATAGTCTTTACCGTAAATATAAACGTCACAGGCTTTTTCTTCTTTTATGACTAAATCAAATACTGCAGGGCAACTGATACATCTTACTTTAGTTATTATATTATCATTAATAACTCCACTTATCGGATAGCTTTTACACACAGCCGAAAGGTATTCTGCCCCAAGTTCTTTCTGAATTTTACAAAGCCTATCTGCTTTATCATGAAAAGGACAATCACCGTCAGGCATAAGAACTATTTTATTTATGTCGTTATCCGTCTTTTCAAAGGAGGCTTTTATCAACTCGTCCAACTCATCGGAGTGCTTGGATTTTTTTAAACTTTCCACTTCCTCGTCGGTCCACAATATAGTCCAACCTCGGCAACAATCCATTGTACACTTTCCGCCTATACACTGAAAATCGTTGACGTACTGTGCTGTTTTAAGTATATATCCCATATCTTTACCCTTTCCGGAATCTTTTCCAAAAATAATATCTTTATTATAGCACCGAATTGCAGGAATTTCAACCTGCAGCAAAAGGAAAGGCGGAGCATGAGAGTACAGCAAAAACCGCCCTGCATCACAGAGCGGTTTTGCTTGAATAATAGAGAGGTATATATGAAAACTTTCGTTGTACTTAGGCGGAGCGTGTATAGGGCGGCTTTTGCCGTCTTGCGGCTCCTGTTATGTTAACCGTGCTTGTCGGCACGATATTTTTCAAGCCGAAACCTATCGGCTGATTTCGGTCGTCGGAATCCTTTCCTCTGACTGTGCCTATAGTATACCCCTTTTTTATGAATCATATAATAACGGGCGATGAAAGAAATGTGAAAAATCTTGAAACGAAGGTGTATATGGTGTATATATCGTGGGGAATATTCTTCAATGACGGGCAAATTTCATCACAAAAAGTAAATCTGCAGCATACATTGCTATCCGCCGGTAACGGAAGTCAAGCAACGTGCCGACAATCAGAACGGCGAATTTGAAGCGGCACACTGCCGCAAGGCGAATTTGAAGCGGCACATTGCCGCCCGCCACGGAAAAGCCCCTTGTACCTTAGGGGGTGGTACAAGGGGCTTTCCTTTGGGTTATAATTCAGAGGCTATATAAATAGATGAAATCAATTTTTATAGCTACGATATCAGAAATCAACTTCTGTATCGTAGTAGCAGCACTTAAGCAGCTTCTCCATCTCTTCCTGTGTAGGAATACGAGGGTTAGAACCTGTGCAAGCGTCTGCGATAGCGTTCTTTGCGATCTCAGGTAATCTCTCCAGGAATACGTTTTCGGGAACGAAACCGTTTTCTGTAGGATAGCTGTCTGCGCCGTAGTTCTTGATGCAGTGAGGAATCTTCAGTTCGTCATTCATCTTACGCAGATAAGCGATGAGGAGCTTTACCTTTTCGTCGTCATTTGCACCGCCAAGACCCATAAAGTCAGCGATTACGCCGTAACGCTTCTTAGCTGTTTCGTCCTTTGCGTTGAATGCGATAACCTTAGGAAGATACATAGCGTTTGCGGCACCGTGTATGATGTGTGCGCCGTAATCAGCGAATGCGGCACCTGTCTTGTGAGCCATTGAGTGAACGATACCGAGCAGAGCATTCGAGAATGCCATACCTGCGAGGCACTGTGCATTGTGCATTGCATCACGCTTAGCCATATCGCCGTTGTAAGAACCAACGAGGTCGTTCTGGATCATCTTGATTGCGTGAAGCGCAAGAGGATCTGTAAAGTCGCAGTTAGCTGTTGAAACATATGCTTCAATAGCGTGTGTCATAGCGTCCATACCTGTATGTGCTACGAGCTTCTGAGGCATTGTTTCTGCAAGATCGGGATCAACGATAGCAACATCGGGAGTGATCTCAAAGTCAGCGATAGGATACTTGATACCCTTGTGGTAGTCTGTGATGATCGAGAATGCGGTAACTTCGGTAGCTGTACCTGATGTAGAAGAAATAGCGCAGAAGTGAGCTTTCTTTCTGAGTTCGGGGATACCGAATACCTTACACATATCTTCAAATGTGCAGTCGGGGTACTCGTACTTTATCCACATAGCCTTAGCTGCGTCGATAGGAGAACCGCCGCCTATTGCTACGATCCAGTCGGGCTGGAACTTGAGCATTGCGTCTGCACCCTTCATAACTGTTTCAACAGAAGGATCGGGTTCTACATTCTCAAAGAGCTCAACCTCCATGCCTGCTTCCTTAAGATAAGCCTCAGCTTTCTGTAAGAAGCCGAAACGCTTCATCGAACCGCCGCCAACGACGATCATTGCCTTCTTGCCCTTAAAGCTCTTTAATGCTTCAAGTGCGCCCTTGCCGTGATAAACATCTCTTGGTAATGTAAATCTCATGTGAAATTCCTCCTGTTCGGCTTATAGCCGTTATTAATCTATATTTAGTTGTTGTCATCGTGCGCCCTGCGTTATGTATTTGTGTTGCAGGACTTCTTTCTTTTATTCGTTATTATTTTAACATACTCCCCCGAAATTGTAAAATATATTTTAGGAATATCGGTATATGATTATCTATATAACAATATCGAATAAAACCCGCTCAAATCCGCATTATATCGACATTTGCCGTAGCAAAGCCGTTTGTGAGCTTTCTGTAACAGAAATGTGAAAAGTATGTAAAAGGCTAAATGTTAATATATGGGTAATATTTTAGTGGATAAAAATTGCATTAATGGGAGCGGAAAAGCCGGACACGAACGCTTTTCCCGATGGGTAGGAAAAAGTGTCTGTGCCCGGCTGAAATTACCTCATATTAAATTTTTATCCGTTAACATATTCCTTGGGTGAAATCCACTTGCCGCTTTGCTTTACAGCAAAATGCAGATGAGGTGCAAGCTTTGACTCGCATTCGATAGTAGCGGTAACGCCTATCTTCTGTCCCGACTCCACATCGCCGCCCTCTTTGACGTCAAGCGCCTTGTCAAGCCCGTAATAATGCGTTTCATATCCGTCGCCGTGATCTATCACAACGCATATGCCCCACAGCGGATCGTCCTTTATCTCCTTGACCTTACCCGTGCAGGCGGCTTTTACGTCCGTTCCCTCAGATGCGGCAATATCCATTCCGTCATGGGTCTTCCATACGCCGAGAGTTTCGCTCTTTACAAGCTCGCCGTTGCTGTACTCCCATATTACCTCGCCCTCGATCGGCATCACACGCTTTGCCGTGCTTCTGACAAAGTTATTTGCCTGTGCCGCCGAGCTGTCGTCGCTCTTTGAAGCTTCGTCCTTGGGGATTCCGCTCTGCGTGTTATCCACCTGTTCTGCCGATACGGATGAATCGGGCTTTTCGGGCTCTTCATCGGATATAGTCTTTAGTGTGCTGTCATAAGCGAGATATGTTGAAATTCCTATTGCTACTACGCTAAGGCACAGCGCACCTGCGAAACCTTTGCCCTTGAAGAACTTTTTTATCTTTCCGGTAGTTATCTTATCCATAGATTTTTCCTTTCAGGTTTAAGCTTTACTGTATTTGTAGTTTTAACGTAATTTTCCGTTTTATACGCATTTCTCAGAAAAATCTTCCGCTTTAACGCTTTTCCACTTTAAATTGAGTAAAAATCTATTGACAAATACCGAGTGACATGGTATACTTACATTATACCCGAAAAACGGGTGTTAAACAGAATATACACCACAAATCGCAGATGGAAAAAAGTAAGGCGGCAGATTTCTCACAGAGAGTCGGATTAGGTGCGAGCCGACAGAATATAAAGCCTGAATTCATTCCGGAGAGATGAGCCGAAAGCGCAGAAGCCTGTAAGCCATTCGGGTAAGCCCGTTACAGCTTTAAAGACCGTATACCAGTGCTGTGCACCTGTACGGTGAATTGAGGTGGTACCGTGGATATATATCCGCCCTCAGATCAGAGATGATCTGAGGGCGGTTTTTGATTATACGGAACTCATAAAATTCCGGGTGTGATGTATAAAGCGTCAGAAACGAAAGGAAAGAAAAACCATGAGCATGAACATGATAAGAAAGCTCCCAACTCCCAAGGAGATAAAGGAGATGTACCCTTTGCCGGAAAAGGTCATAAAGACAAAGGAGCAACGTGACAAGGAAATAGCAGACGTATTCACGGGCAAGAGCAACAAGTTTTTACTTATAATCGGACCTTGTTCTGCCGATAAGGAAGAGCCTGTCCTCGACTACATTTCAAGACTTGTTCCCATTCAGGAGCAGGTAAAGGATAAAATCCTTATCATACCGAGAATTTATACGAATAAGCCCCGTACCACGGGCGAGGGCTACAAGGGTATGATCCACCAGCCCGACCCGACAAAGAAAGAGGATATGCTTGAGGGTCTTATCAAGGTAAGAAGCCTTCATACAAAGGCTATCGAGCAGACGGGATTTACCTGTGCGGATGAAATGCTGTACCCCGAAAACTACCGTTATCTGTCCGATCTTTTGTCTTATGTTGCTATCGGCGCTCGCTCTGTCGAAGATCAGCAGCACAGACTTACATCAAGCGGAATGGATATCCCTGTCGGTATGAAGAACCCCACGGCAGGCGATATGTCCGTTATGCTGAACTCTATCCGTGCGGCACAGGCAAGCCACACGTTCATATACAGAGGCTGGGAAACAGTCACAAGCGGAAATCCGCTTGCGCACGCTATACTGAGAGGTGCGGTAAACAAGCACGGTCAGACTATCCCGAACTATCACTATGAGGATCTGTCACTGCTGTACGAGCTGTACTGCAAGAAAAATCTTCAGAATATGGCGGTTATCGTTGATACCAACCACTCAAATTCAGGAAAGAAGTATCTTGAACAGGTCAGAATCGCAAATGAAATTCTTCACAGCCGCCGTCACAGCAAGGATCTTGAGGGATTTGTCAAGGGACTTATGATTGAAAGCTACATTGAGGACGGAAACCAAAGCACAGACGATGCGGTTTACGGCAAGTCGATAACCGACCCGTGTCTTGGCTGGGAAAAGACAGAAAAGCTCATCTACAGCTTAGCCGACCAACTCTAAGCGGCGGGTCGCCGCTGACAATTCCGACCTTGCGGCTGTGAGCCGCCTCAAATTCCGACCTTTGATAACGTTGCGGATTTTTGCAGGATAGCGGAACTGTCGGGGTTGAACAATAATGCTTTTTAGACATTATAAATAAGCTGTAGCAAAATCGAATACAATATAATAAAATTCACCGCCGTGATGCAAATTCATCACGGCGGTGATTTTATTCCGCTTTATCTTATAAAATATTCCCCGACTTTTCGATCGGGGAATAGATTATAACTGAATTATTACTTCATCTTCTCGATAGAAAGCATTATCTTTTCCATCTTTTCCTGTGCCTTAGCAAGCTTTACACGCTCGTTTTCAATCTGCTGTGCGGGTGCTTTTGACAGGAAGCCCTGATTGCTCAGCTTGCCGGAAAGGAAGTCGATGTCCTTCTGAGCCGCCTTGCGTTCCTTTTCAAGTCTTGCAAGCTCCTTTTCCTTGTCAACAAGCTCGCCCATAGGCATAAATATTCTTGCGTTTGCGGTAACGATAGTTACCATATCGTCGCTTGTTTCTGCCTTTTCTGATACTGTCAGCTCGCCTGCGCCTGCAAGACGCTCAAAGAATGCCTTTGCGCCCTCGAACAGTGCTGTTTCGGCTGTTTCGATGTGCATTGTTACCTTCTTTGACGGCGGTACGTTAAGCTCGTTACGCTGTACACGGATAGCACGGATAGCATCTACAACCTTTGTGAAGTCTGTCTGTTCAGCCGCAAAGTGAAGCTTTTCATCATATACCGGCCAAGCCGAGATCATTATGCTTTCGGGGTTGTTGTCCTTATCGGCAACTATAGGCATCGACTGCCATATTTCTTCTGTGATGAACGGCATAAAAGGGTGTAACAGCTTTAAGATGCCCTGCATAACGTAAACGAGTACGTTCTGAGCGGCACGGGCTGTTTCTCCGCCCTCTGCGATACGGGGCTTTGTAAGCTCGATGTACCAGTCGCAGTAAACGTCCCAGATAAAGTCGAACAGATTCTGTACCGCAACACCAAGCTCATAGCTGTCGAGATTTGACGTAACGTTCTTAATAAGGTCGTTGTACAGTGATAATATCCACTTATCCTCGATAGGAAGATTTTCGGGGAGGACTGCGCCCTGCATATCCTCGGGAAGATTCATCAGGATATATCTTGAAGCATTCCACAGCTTGTTTGCAAAGTTACGGGAATTTGTGACCTTTGTTTCTGTCCAGCGCATATCGTTACCGGGTGCGTTACCTGTAACAAGAGTAAGACGCAGTGCGTCTGCACCGTACTTGTCGATGACCTCAAGCGGATCTACGCCGTTGCCGAGCGACTTACTCATCTTTCTGCCCAACTCGTCACGGACAAGACCGTGTATAAGTACATCCTTGAACGGCTTCTGACCTGTATGCTCAAGTCCGCTGAATATCATTCTTGCAACCCAGAACGGAATTATATCATAGCCTGTAACAAGCGTATTTGTAGGATAGAAATATTCAAGATCTGCTGTCTTTTCAGGCCAGCCGAGCGTTGAGAACGGCCATAATGCAGATGAGAACCAAGTGTCAAGAGTATCCTCGTCCTGCTTCATAGGTGCGCCGCACTTGGGGCAGGTGTCTATGCCGTCAAGAGTAATCTCTGTATGTCCGCACTCTTTATTCTGGCAGTAGTAAGCAGGGATTCTGTGACCCCACCAGAGCTGACGTGAAATGCACCAGTCACGGATGTTCTCCATCCAGTAAAGATAGCCGTTTTCAAATCTCTGAGGGATATATCTCAGCTCACCGCTCTTTACTACGTCTATAGCGGGCTGTGCAAGCTGTTTCATAGATACGAACCACTGATAGCTTGCTCTCGGCTCAACGGTAGTGCCGCAACGCTGACAGCAGCCTACATTGTGCTTATGAGGTTCAACCTTTACGAGTAAGCCCTGTGCTTCGAGGTCGGCTACCATAGCCTTTCTTGCTTCGTATCTGTCCATACCTGCGTACTTACCGCCGATGCCGTCCATAATTGTAGCGTCGTCATTCATCATATGGATTATCGGTAAGTTATGACGCTTGCCTACCTCAAAGTCGTTAGGGTCGTGTGCAGGTGTAATCTTAACTACGCCTGTACCGAATTCCATATCAACATATTCGTCAGCAATAACGGGGATCTCTCTGTCGGTAAGAGGGAGCTTTACTGTTTTGCCTACTATGCTCTTGTATCTTTCGTCATCGGGGTGAACGGCTATAGCGCTGTCGCCGAGCAGTGTTTCGGGACGTGTTGTAGCAATCTCTACACTGCCGCTACCGTCTGAAAGAGGATAATTGATATGCCAGAAGAAACCGTCCTGTTCTTCATATTCGCATTCAATATCGGAAATTGATGTCTTACAGTTCGGACACCAGTTGATGATTCTTTCGCCGTGATAGATAAGACCCTTGTTGTAAAGGTCGATGAATACCTTCTGTACAGCCTTTGAACAGCCCTCGTCAAGAGTGAAACGCTCTCTGTCCCAGTCGCACGATGAGCCGAGCTTCTTTAACTGCTGAACGATACGTCCGCCGTAAACCTTTTTCCATTCCCACGCACGCTCGAGGAAGCCATCTCTGCCTACATCGTCCTTAGTAAGACCTTCTTCCTTCATAGCGTTTACTATCTTTGCCTCTGTAGCGATTGAAGCGTGGTCTGTGCCGGGCAGCCACAGTGCGCTGTAGCCCTGCATTCTCTTATAGCGGATAAGAATATCCTGCAATGTGTTGTCAAGAGCGTGTCCCATATGAAGCTGTCCGGTTATGTTCGGAGGGGGAATAACTATCGTATAGGGCTTCTTCTTTGGGTCTATTTCTGCGTGGAAGTACTTCTTTTCCTCCCATTCGTGATAAAGCCTGTCCTCAAAATCCTTAGGAGAATAGGTCTTTGCGAGTTCTTTCTTCATTTTATTTTTATCCTTTCTTTGATTACCCGATTATTTTCAGGCCTCAACCCTTGCGAAAAGCTGTTCATCGGGGTCTACAAGCACCGTGTAATTGTTTGTGAATATCACCATACCCGGCTTTGCGCCGTTGGGCTTCTTCACAAATCTTATCCGTGTGTAGTCAACAGGCACTTTTGTGCTGTTCTGCGCCTTTGAGCAGTATGCCGCAAGGCTTGCCGCCTGCAGAATGGCATTATCCGATATTTCGCCGTTCTTCGCCTTTATTATGACGTGCGAGCCTGCTATATTCTTCGTATGAAGCCACATATCGTCCGGCTCGGCGGTTTTTACAGTCAGCTTGTCATTCTGTATGTTGTTCCTGCCTATATACACATCGTAACCGTCATCGGTCACAAAGTGCATAGGAGGTTTCGGTTTGATCTGTGTCTTTTTATTGACGGTATTCGTGTGGATATAGCCGTTTGCCGCTAATTCCTGCTTTATCTCGCTTATCTCCGCATTGGAGGTTGCACGGGATGCGGCATCGAATACGCTGTCGATATATATAAGCTCGTTTTCGCCGTCTGCTATCAGCTTTGTAAGCATTCTTTCGGCTTTTTCGAGCTTCTTGTATTCCGCATAGTATTTCTGGGCGTTCTGCGAGGGGGTGAGCCTTACGTCAAGCGGAACGGTCACGGTTTTGCCCGTGCTGTAATCCTCGGCGGTAAGCTCGGTCATACCTTTTTCCATACGGTATATGTTCGCACTTACAACATCGCCACGGACTCGGAATACCTCCCTTTCTCCGCACTGTGCAAGCTCGCCCTTCTGAAGCTCCAGCTTTCTTGCTATTCGCTCATAGGTGTTCATCAGCATTTTCAGCAAATCCCTTGAACGCTGTTTCATACGTTCGTTTTCCGCTTTACTGCCGTAGAATATATCAAGCAGTGCGTTTGCACCGTCTGCGTGGGATACAAGCATCTGCGTGCCGTATTGCTCTATCGGCATAAAGCAGAAATCCTTGTATGCGCCGTTAAGGTCACGCAGAATCGTAAACCCGTTTTTATCTGTAACATATTCTCTTGCACGTTTTATGAAAAACAGCAAGCGGTCATAGTTATCATTCGTCATATCGTCAACCGCAAAATCGGTATCCCTGCACGAATAATAAGCGCACTCCCTCGCAAATACGGGGGATATGCCCTCAAGACAGGCGGTAAGGTGCTTTGACAGCCGTTTTCCATCGCCCTGTTTTACAGCGTTTATAAACTCGCCGTCCGAACAGGTAAGGAAGTTTACACGGGTCAGATCTCTCGGCGGTGTTTCGTATACGATATTCGGAAGTATACGTCTTACCGAGGAAACTTCGTCCGTGATACGCTTTATGCTGTCGGTAACACGGTACACGCCGTCCTTTTTTGCCATAAGTATTATATTGCTGTGCCTGCCCATTATTTCGGCGGTAAGGCGGTTTACTACCATATCGCCTATTTCGTTCATGCACTCAAAATCAAAGTTTATTATACGCTCAAGTCCGTCCTGCGTTATATCGAGCAGCTTTCCTCCGCTGAGGTGCTTTCTGAGAAGCATACAGAACATAGGAGGGGCAGACGGATTTTCCGCCGCACGCTCTGTCATACACACCCGTGCCGACATTGAATTTGAGCTTATCAGTATCTTATTGTGCTTTCCTGCACTGCGTATCGAAATAATTATCTCCTCACGGGAGGGCTGATAGATCTTGTCTATTCTTCCGCCGACAAGCCCTGCCGACAGCATTTCAGATACCACGCAGTGAAGAAAAGTGCCGTCAAGTGACATCGGCAGTCCTTTCCGTCACACGTTAAATTATATATGAGCAGGGGTCTTTACTGCTCTGTGCGACAAATATCTGTGTATTGTGGAATTTGCGGCTAAGAACACCGCAAAGATAATTGCAAAGTATATTTTCCGTGTGGAAGTGACCTGCGTCAATAAGGCAGAAATCCCTGTTGACAGCGTCTATCCACACATCGTGCTTTATATCGCCCGTTATAAGAGCGTCACAGCCTGCGAAAATGGCAAGCGGTAATGTGCTTCCGCCTGCGCCTGAACAGACGGCTACACGTTTTATCGGTCTGTCGGTTTCGGTATAGCGTACCACCGTGCAGTCAAACGCTTTCTTGCAACACTCAGCAAGAGCCTTGGCGTGAGTGGCAATAGGCAGTTCGCATATTTTACCGTAGCCTGTTCCATCGGGCATAACGGGTTCTAATATCTTGTCGGAGCGCTCAAATTCGAGCAGATCGAGCATAATATCGGTAACGCCGTTTTTGGTCATATCCGCATTGGTATGAACGCATACAGCGTTCAGCTTATTCTTTATAAGCTCGTAAACCGGCATACCCTCCGTTACGCTTTTCAGCGGATCGAAGATAACAGGGTGATGCGATATTATAAGATTGGCTTTGTTCGCCACTGCCTCTTTTATCACATCGTTGGTTATGTCGAGGCAAAGGCATATACCCTTAACTGTTGCATTCATATCGCCGACAAGAAATCCGCTGTTGTCAAACTTATCCTGCACCGAAAACGGTGCGTATTCATTCAGAAACTCGTAGATAGCGCTTACTTTCATAACCTTCACCCCAAAAAATCATAATGTTGTTATTATATTTTCTATTTCCTGTGCGGTATTGCACAGCTTCTCGCTTTTTGCCGTATCGGACGATGAGCAGCATTCTCCTGCCCGTCTTAGCTTACGGCACACCAAGCTCAGATACTCCTTGTCCGTTACCTTTCCGGAATATGCAAAAGCATCGGTTATCTCACGGCTCTCGCCGTCATAGTACACCGACATAATAACGTAATTTCTGTCGTTTTCCCTTGCGGTAAGCTCTTTTTCTATATAAAAGCCGTTTTTGTACAGTTCTTTTCTTAATATCTCAGCCTTTGTCATAGGCTGGAGGATAAAATGTGTATCACGGCTTAAGAAACGGCAACCGAGAACTATTCTTGCTATAAGCTCGCCGCCCATACCTGCGATTATCACATCGTCGGCATGATCTATTTTTTCAAGTCCGTCCGACAGCACAAGACGCACAGCATCTTCTTTTCCTATGTAGTGCATTACCGTCTGTTTTGCCGAAAGCAATGGACCTTCGTTTATATCCGCCGCCGTGAGCTTTCTTTCGCCGTCAAGATAGAGCCTGCAGGGGAGCAGGGCGTGATCCGTACCGACATCGCAGATCTCTCCGCCTTTACGCACCATTCCTGCCGCCGCCGCAAGTCTTGGCGAGAGTATCGGCTCGTGCATCAGTTGCCGACAGCCTCGTTCAGCTTCTTAACCAGTTCGTCCGCATCAACACCGTGAACATCGCACGCCTGTGCCACAGTTTCACCTCTTGACGCAGGGCAGCCTAAGCAGTGCATACCCATTTCAAGAAAGAAGGGGGCTGTTACCTCTCCGTATGCGTCTAAAATATCGCCGATTATTGAATCCTTTGTGATAGTCATGTTTTTTACATTCCTTCCGATAGAAATTTCAGTATATAAATATACATTATTTATTATACACCAATCCGAGTGAAATTACAATAGCGGAAATGAGAATTTGCGATGTGGGGGAGGAATAGGTTTGTTAAAAATCTTATTTGCGGGGCTTTTGTGGGAAGGCAGAATTTGATGCAACGATTTCTTAATAGTTGTCAGTGCTTTGCACTGCAACAGAGGCTCACTTTGGCAAGGGTAGGCGAGTGTGGTGGTGCGGTGCAAGAGATTATTGCTCTTTTGCAATGGGTGTGAGGGTGGCAGTATTCGGTGCGACGATCCCTCAATAGTTGGCTGAGCTTTGCTCAGCAACAGAAGCTCACCTTTGGCAAGGGAGCCAAGAGGCTTGGTGCAGGACGAACGGTTTGTGATAGTTTATAACTATTGTGAAAATGACAAGGTTCAGTGCAAAATTGCAATATGATTAAAATGTTTAAACGCAACAACGGCAGATACGCTTTCGCATATCTGCCGTAATTCGTTTATAAAATTTATGATACCGTTTATTCCCGCTGTTTCGCCACGTTAAGCATAACAATATCATTGCCTAAGGCGGAATCTGGTGCGGCGCATCGCCGCAAAACGGCAGATACGCTTTCGCATATCTGCCGTAATTCGTTTATAAAATTTATGATACCGTTTATTCCCGCCGTTTCGCCACGTTAAGCATAACAATATCATTGCCAAAGGCGGAATTTGGTGCGGCGCATCGCCGCTCGCCGCTTAGACGGTGGGTTTCTGGCGTACCTTTATGTGTACTTCACGCAGCTGCTGTTCGGTTACCTCTGTGGGTGCGCCGAGCAGGAGATCCTGTGCGTTAGAGTTCATCGGGAATGCGATAACCTCTCTTATGCTCTCGTCGCCTGTGAGGAGCATTATCATACGGTCAACACCGGGCGCCATACCTGCGTGGGGCGGAGCGCCGTACTGGAACGCATTGTAAAGAGCGCCGAACTTCTCGGCAACGTCCTGCTCTGTGTAGCCGGCGATCTCGAATGCCTTTATCATTATCTCAAGGTCGTGGTTTCTTACAGCGCCGCTTGAAAGCTCAACGCCGTTGCAGACAATATCATACTGATATGCAAGTATGTCAAGCGGATTCTTTGTCATAAGTGCTTCAAGACCGCCCTGCGGCATTGAGAAGGGGTTATGCGTGAATATAGTCTTGCCTGTTTCCTCGTCCTCCTCGTACATCGGGAAGTCAACGATAAAGCACATTTCGTATCTGTCATAGTCAATCATATCCATACGCTTTGCGACTTCTGTACGGATCTGACCTGCAAACTTGGGAGCCATCTTCTTGTTGTCGGCTATGAAGTAAAGAACATCGCCCACTTCAAGAGCGCACCTGTTCTTAAGCTCTTCTCTCTGCTCGTCATTCAGGAACTTGTCGATAGGACCGAGATACTTGAAGCTCTCGTCTACCTTGACATATCCGAGACCCTTCATGCCGATTTCCTTAGCGAATGCTTCCATCTTCTCAAAGAAGCCCTTTGACTGACTTGCCATACCGGGAACTCTGATACCTCTTACGCACTTGTTTGCGAAAGGCTTGAAGTCGCTGTCAACGAATAAGTCTGACAGCTCTGTTATGATAAGAGGGTTACGCAGGTCGGGCTTGTCTGTGCCGTACTTCAGCATTGACTCGGCGTAGGGGATACGCTTGAAGGGTGCGGGAGATACGGGCTTACCGCCGAACTTTTCAAATACAGCGGATAAAACCTCTTCTGCGTTTGCAAAAACGTCTTCCTGTGTCGCAAATGCCATTTCAAAGTCAAGCTGATAGAATTCGCCGGGTGAACGGTCCGCTCTTGCGTCTTCATCACGGAAACAGGGTGCTATCTGGAAATACTTATCAAAGCCGGATACCATAAGCAGCTGCTTGAATATCTGCGGTGCCTGCGGCAGAGCGTAGAACTTTCCGTGGTGCTTACGGCTGGGGATAAGGTAATCTCTTGCTCCCTCGGGTGAGCTTGTTGAAAGGATGGGGGTCTGTATTTCAAGGAATCCCATCTCGGTCATCTTACTGCGTAAGAACGAGATGACCTGTGAACGCAGTACGATGTTGTTGTGCATTCTCTTGTTACGCAGATCGAGGTAACGGTACTTTAAGCGTATATCTTCCTTTGTTTCTGTCGAGGTGGGAACTTCAAACGGGAGCTGTTCAACAGTTACCTTGCCCAGTACCTCAAGACTTTCGGCTACTATCTCGATAGTACCTGTGGAAATCTTATCGTTGTAAGTACCCTCTGCTCTCTTTATTACCGTACCGCCTATTGTAACGGCACACTCCTTGTTTACGCCCTCCAGAAGACCCTCGTTCTTCTGGAATGTAATCTGCACATAGCCGTAATGGTCACGCAGATCTATAAACTTGATTCCTCCGTGGTCACGGATGTTCTCTACCCAGCCTGCAACACGAACGGTCTTGCCGATGTCGTTTTCGCTCAGCATTTCACAGGTGTGAGTGCGGTACTTGTTCTCTAAAAACATTTCTTTCTTGCCTTTCTTTCTTTATAATCAGCCCTTGAGCTTTTCTTCAAGCATTGCCTTTATACTTGCGGGTGAAGCCGCTCCCTTGAGTGCCTTGTTGCACTGTCCCATAAGGAAGCCGAACACCTTTGTTTCACCGCTTCTGTACTGCTCGACAGCCTTAGGATTAGCCTCCATTATGCCGTTTATCGTCTTTTCAAGCAGTGCGTTGTCTTCCTTTATCCACAGCTGCTGTTCTTCAGCGATAGCTTCGGGCTTCTTGCCTGTTTCAAGCATTTCACGAAGGATAATCTTACGGTTATCCTTTGATATTTTGCCGTTTTCGGCAAGCTCTATCAGCTTTGCTAAATCCTCTGCGGTAAATTTCATATTATCAAGATCAAGCTCACCGAGATTTATTCTTCTCATAAGCTCAACCACTATGAACGTGCCTATAGGCTTGGGGTTATTATATGCCTTCAGCGCATTTTCAAACAGGTCGCTGACACGCTTTGAATCTGTCAGCACCTTTGCGTCAGCCGCAGAAATGCCGTATTCGCCTGTGTAACGTGCCGCTCTCTGCTCGGGCATTTCGGGAATGTCCGCCTTGATAGCTGCAAGCTCTTCTTCCGTGAAGATTATCGGCGGTATATCGGGGTCGGGGAAATAACGGTAATCGTGTGCATCCTCCTTGGAACGAAGCGAGCTTGTTTCGCCCGTAGCGTCATTGAAGTGAAGCGTTTCCTGTACTACTCTTTCACCGTTCTCGATAAGCTCTGTCTGGCGGTATATCTCATATTCGATGGCTCTTTGTATAGCCTTTGTGGAGTTAAGGTTCTTTACCTCTGTTCTTGTTCCGAGCTTGTCTGAATCCTTTTCGGCAAGCGAAATATTAACGTCGCATCTCATAGAACCCTGTTCAAGCTTACCGTCGCATACACCTGCGTACTGGAGCATAAGTCTTATCTTCTCAAAGAACGCTATGACCTCGGCGGCTGAATGGAAATCAGGCTCGGTAACTATCTCGATAAGCGGAATTCCGCAACGGTTATAGTCTGCAAGGCTGACACGCTCGATATCGTCGTGAACCAGCTTTCCTGCGTCCTCTTCAAGATGTATACGGTTTATTCTCATCGTCTTCTGCTCGCCGTCAACCGTTACGTCAACGTGGCCGCCCAGACACACGGGACGGGGCATCTGCGAAATCTGATATGCTTTGGGCAGGTCGGGGTAGAAATAATTCTTTCTGTCCCACTTTGTAAAGCGTGATATTTCGCAGTTCATGATGTAGCCTGCTTTTATAATGTACTCAACAGCCTTTGAGTTGAGCACGGGGAGCGTTCCGGGAAGTCCGGAGCAGACAGGACAGCATCTTGAGTTAGGCTCGCCGCCGAACTCAGCCGAGCAGGTGCAGAACACCTTTGAGTTTGTGAGAAGCTCTGCGTGTATTTCAAGTCCTATGGTAGGATATAATTTCATATTGTTACCGTCCCTTCTTAAACCTCGCTGTAACGTCTTTCAAACGTCTTTTCAAAAGCGTCTGCCGTCTGTATCAGCGTAGCCTCGTCCCACTTTCTGCCGACAAGCGACATTCCTATGGGCATACCGTCTGCGTTATATCCGCAGGGTACGGAGATTGCCGGGAGCGATGCGATGTTTACCGTTACGGTGCATATATCTGCAAGATACATCTTTACAGGGTCGGTTTCCTGCTCGCCTATCTTATATGCTACAGTAGGAGCGGTAGGTGTCAGAATAACGTCCGCATTCTCGAATATCTCGTTATATTCCTTTATAATCTGCTGTTTTAATGCCAGCGCCTTTAAATAGTATGCGTCATAGTAACCGCTTGAAAGTGCGTAGTTACCGAGAAGTATACGGCGCTTTACCTCATCGCCGAAGCCTCTTGTACGGCTGTCACGAATCATTTCGTCAAATGTTCTGCCCTCGCCTCGAAGTCCATACTTGATGCCGTCAAAGCGTGAAAGGTTGGATGCCGCCTCGGCACTTGCCACAAGGTAGTAAGCCGATACAGCGTACTTAAGGCTCTTCATCGAGCAGTCAACGAGCGTTGCGCCCATTTCTTCGTATTTCTTAGCCGCCGCAAGAACCGCATTCTTCACTTCATCGTCTGTGCTGTCTGCGAAGAATTCTTTGGGGAGCGCTATCTTCATGCCCTTTATATCATTGCCGACCTTGGCGTTGAAGTCCTCGGCGGGCTTGTTTGCGCTTGTTGCATCACGGCTGTCCTTGCCGCAGATAACGTTCAGTATCGTACCACAGTCAACCGCACTGTTTGCGATAGGTCCTATCTGGTCAAGCGAGCTTGCAAATGCCACCAGACCGTAGCGTGATACTCTGCCGTAGGTTGGCTTAAGACCTGTAACGCCGCAGAATGAGGCAGGCTGTCTTATAGAGCCGCCTGTGTCGCTTCCGAGTGCCGCAGGTGCAAGTCCTGCAGATACTACAGCCGCAGAGCCGCCGCTTGAACCGCCGGGTACACGGGATAAGTCGAAGGGGTTTCTTGTCTTTGCAAATGCGCTTGTCTGTGTAGAGCCGCCCATTGCAAATTCGTCCATACTTGTTTTTCCGAGAAGCACATAATTCTCGGTCTTCAGCTTTTCTATTACATTTGCGTCATAAGGCGGAACAAAGTTCTCAAGCATCTTTGATGCACAGGTCGTTCTTATCCCGTCCGTGCATATATTATCCTTTATTGCAAGAGGTATACCGGTAAGTGCCTTTGCCTCGCCCTTGTCGATAATCTCCTGCGCCTTTTCCGCATTTTTCAGTGCCTCGTCTTCGGTCACTGTGATATATCCGAGTACATCGGAATCTTTAGCCTTTATGCTGTCTGAATATTCCTTGCAAAGCTCTGCGGCGCTTATCTGCTTTGTATCGAGCATTTCACGCAGAGAGCCGAGCGTCTGTTTTTTAAGCTCCATTTATTCTCTTATCCTTTCGGCTCGTTTATCAGTCTACCATCTTCGGAACTACATAGCAGTTTCCGCTGGGCTGTGTGTTGCTGAGCAGCTTCTCTGTGGGGAATGAGGGCTTTGCAACGTCTTTTCTTACCTCGTCATAGCTTATGCTGTTATTATCCTTGGTATCATCGTAAACTACGTCAAATTCCTTTACGGTGTCCATAAGCTCGATTATTGCGCTCATTTCGCCCATTACCTTTTCTTTACCCTCATCGGTATAATTGAGCTTACTCAGATTACACAGATGGTCAATGGTCTTTATATCCATTATGCCGTCATTCCTTTCCTGCGGGGCTTTTTCTGCCGTTTGTGGCAGAACCTACTGACCCATTATAGTTATACTTTAACTATTATACAACATTGCGAGTCTATTTGCAAGCGTTGGAGGGTAAAAAACTGTGTTAAAGTGAGATTTAGATGTGTCAGGGGATTCAGATATGCTGTTATATTGTATAGCACAGCTATATCAGCTTTAGTCGCAGCTTGAATATCGGCGCATTTGTTTTTTTAAACCGCCGTCAACGTAACATTCAAAAATAAGCAACATTGGGAAAGGCAAATTTACAGTGCCTTTCAGGCATACAAGAACTCCCCCGACTTATCATCGGGGGAGTTCCTGCTTATTGATCGAGGGGATGTATATAAACTTTCGTTGTACTTAGTCGGAGCGGTATCGCATCTGCGGTAACTGCGCCCCTATAATAGTACCGCCTGAGCGGTTATCAAGGCACTCGCCTTATCGCCGTCGGAAATCCTTTTCCTCTGACTATGACTAAATTATAACGCCTGTTTGTTAATTGAATAATAACTGAGGGTGAAAAAATTATGAAAAGGTGTGAAAAGCAGTATTATTCTCCTGAATACCTGTTTACGCAGGACAGTAACCATACTGCGTTTTAAATTGCCTGATACGATTACCGTATGTTTTGAGAAAGGTGTATTATATTTCGTGAGGGGCAAGCCACTCCCCTACAAATATGTCACATTATATCAGACATTTTTCTTTTAATGGCGATACTCAGACTGTTACGCTAAAATCCACAATTAAAACAGATATACTTTTTCCGACTTTTTTCATTTTCCCTATTGACAAATCGCCTGTATCAGTATATACTGTATATATAACACATAAACAGTTTGATCACCTGTTATGTGACGTGAGCTTACGAATATGAAAAGGAGGAAATATGAAAATTCTTCTTAATTCCGATATTCCGATATACAAGCAGATTTCAGCCGATTTCAAGGAACGTATTATGAACGGCACGATTTCTGCCGGGGAATATCTTCCCTCGATAAGAGGACTTGCAAAAGAGCTTAAAATCAGCGTAATAACCACTATGAAAGCATATGAGGAGCTTTGCTCGGAGGGGCTTGTCAGCGCAGTACAGGGCAAGGGCTATATAGTCAACGCTCAGGACACGGGTATGATAAAGGAGCAGTATATGCGCCTTCTTGAACAGCATCTGCAGGATGCACTCGACTGTGCAAGGCTTGCGGGGCTATCCGTTGACGAGGTATGCGAGGTGCTGAAAACACTCGGCAGTATTGAATGATTCATCTAAAAGGAGATAATATGGAAGAGGTAATCAAGGTAAGTAATCTTACCAGAAAATATAAAGATTTTTCGCTGGGTCCTGTTGACCTTTCATTCCCGAAAGGCTTCGCAACGGCGCTTATCGGTGCAAACGGTGCAGGAAAAACAACACTTATGGATATAATCTGCGGAATTACCGCAAAGACAGACGGCACAGTAACATATTTCGGAGAAACCGACAATGCCGACAAGGGTAATGTAAAGGAGCGCATCGGCTACTGTGCATCACAGGCAATGTTCCCGGCTAACTGGAAGGTGAGGGATATTGCACTTTCTATGAGCCTTGCATTCGATAAATTCAGCAAGGACAGATTTTATTCGCTTCTCGGTGAGCTTGGCGTTACCGATGAGAAAAACAGCAAAAAGCCTTTATCAAGTATGTCGGACGGTATGAAGATGAGAGTGTTCTTGGCATCAGCTTTTGCAAGAGAAACCGATCTGCTTGTGCTTGACGAGCCCGGCTCATCGCTCGATCCGCTTATGCGTGACAGGCTGTGCGACCGCTTCCGTGACTATATAGACAGCGGTAACGGCGAAAGGAGTATTATCTTCTCGACCCACAACATAGCTGATATGGAGAATGCTGCAGACTATGTAATATTTATGGATAACGGCAAGGTAATCGAGCAGGGCTTCACAGAGGACTTAAAGGACAAGTATGTTGTTGTAAGTGCAGAACCTGAAAACCTTGATAAAATATCGCCGCTTCTGCTTTGTTATTCTCATTCATCTTCATCGTTCACAGCAACAGGTCTTGCCTTAGCCGAAAACAAGCAAAAGCTCGAAGCACTGGGTGCTGTTACGGAACGTCCTACATTAAGCCAACTCAGCATTGACTTGATGAAGATTGCGGAAGAAAAACGCCTTGCTCTTAAAAAGGAGGCATAAGTATGATGAAATCGGTACGCTTATTCAACGCAAACACGCTGTTCAAGGTTTCCCTCATTATGATCGTTATGGTTGCGGCAATTTATGTTATAGGCTTCTTAGTCGGCTCTGCCGCAGGAAAAAGCGACAGAGAAAACACAGACGACAGCACAGCTGTCGCAGAGGAAAATGACGATATTGCATATTCCGCCCTTAACACAGTGTGCTGTGTTATCGGCTTTGCAGGTGCGCTCTTAATAAACGGCAACGCCATAAACCTTTTCTATAAGGTTGACGGCAGTAAGTACGCAAGGACGATAAAGCACGGCGCAGAAAAGTTTGGCAAGTCGCTTGCAGGCTCTGTTATAATCTCGTCTGTTACTGCGGTGGCAGTATCGCTCGTACTCGGAATTTTCACGCTTATGGGCGGTGACCTTGAGTTTAAAGATCTGCCGCCTATGGTGCTGTTTTCGCTCGGTGCATCGCTTCTGTCCGGCATTCTGATACGTCCTCTCGTATCTACAAAAAGCGCTAACTCAAGAAGCGTTCTTCTTCTGATAGCGTTGCTTGTCGCTATGTTTATTCTGTCATCAACAGCAGCAGCGGCGAGCCATATAAGCTACAGTGCCGCACTTACCATGAGTATTATATTAACAGCGGTCGGGGCGGTCGGAGCAGCTGTTTCAACAGTATCCGCCTGCCGTTACATCAAGGAAAACTGGCAGTTCTGAGGAGGTATATGAAGATATGAAGAATTTTCTTTTATCGCTTAGATTCGTTATAAAGCGTGTTTTCAGGCTTACTGCCATCAATATTGTGTGGCTCATATGCTTTGCCGCTGTCATTGTGGCGGTAACCGTTGGGATGGCGGTTGCGCCTGAAATAAGAGGCAGTGAAGATTATCCGTTTTATCTGACGATCGTACCGTTTATAACAGTGCTCCTATTTTTCGGCGTGTCATCGTTGTATTCGGATATTTATGTGAGCGTCTATATCCGCACAAGCAGGCTTTACAAGTGTCTGCGGACGAGGGCTGTGCAGGTATTTTTGCTGATGATGAGCGTTGCGGCTCAGATACCTGCGATTATTGTTACCGCTGTTGTGAACCCTTCCGCTCTGCCCGACTTTTTGCTTATATCGGCAATAATAATCGGCGTCAGTCTGCCGCTTGCATCGACTTATTTTCTTATGTGGATCGTCTTTTTCGGATATTCGATATTCAACCTGATACCGGGCTTTTTCGGGGATGATTTTATGGTGGAGGGATTTAAGTTTCTGCCTACCGAGCTTTCCGACAGTCTGCCTGTTGCAGCATCGCTTGCAGTGGCGATACTGCTTGCGGGGCTTATAGCTTCATTTATCGTGTCGGATATTATTTTCCGCATAAGAAAGCGTCCTCGTGCCAGACAGATGCTGAAGGGAACGATGCAGGCGTGAAACTGACACTTGTACAGATGTCTATGACGGACAGTATGGACGAAAACCTTGCAAAGTCGCTCTGCGCCTGCGATAAGGCAAAGGACAGCGACCTTATATTCTTCCCCGAAATACAGCTTTCGCCGTTCTTTCCGCAGTATGAAAAGAGAGATGCGAGTAAGTATCTTGTGACTATGGATTCGCCGTATGTTAAGGCGTTTATAGACAAGACAAAGGAAATAAATTCCTGTATTGTGCCGAATATGTACATGAAAATTGATAATAAATGTTACGATTGTTGTGTTGTGACCACCGGTACAGATGTGGTACAAGAAGCAGCAAAAATGGTACACATCGCACAGGCAGAAAATTTTTACGAGCAGGATTACTACACTCCGTCCGACGACGGCTTCAAAGTTTTCGATACACCGCACGGAAAGGTAGGAATTGTCATTTGCTATGACCGTCATCTGCCGGAAAGCATACGCACCTGCGTGCTTATGGGCGCAGAGCTGATAATTATTCCCACGGCAAATCTTACTTGCGAGCCTATGGAAATGTTCGAGTGGGAGGTAAGAGTTCTGGCAATGCAGAACAGCGTATTCATAGCTATGTGCAACCGTGTCGGCACGGAAGGGAAGCTTACCTTTGCGGGTGAATCGATAGTCTGCGACCCGAACGGCAACGTCATAGCAAAAGCAGGGGCGGAAGAAACGCTTCTTACCTGCGACATTGACCTTAGTGAAGCGGCAAGAACAAGAAATGCAAAGCCGTACTTTGCCACACGCAGAAAAGAATTCTATCTGTAATGTCTGCAAATGTCTGTTTTAATAAAAATAAACTTTTTCTACAAGCTGCATACGTTGAGAAACACACGCAGACAAGGAAACCGCTCCGACAGGCGTACAAAGGTACGTTGAGGAGCGGTTGACGCTGTAAGCAAAAATGCTTTCACCCAACCGTTTTTACGGCTGGGTGAAATTCTTCTTATTTATCGGATTTTTAGTTTGTGCCGGTTTACTTTTCTGCATTTTTGCGGTGCGTGGGTTTATCGACAGTCTGAACGGTACACCTGTATATGAGGTGTGCCGTAATTGTTACTGTGCAATTTTATATGTTTTATCCTGAAACGTCACGCTCTGTTTGTCGCAGCCGAGCTGCATCGGAATCACAAATTCAGTAGAATCGGAGCTATCCGACTGCAGAACGTTAAACCAAATCTCATTCGTATCCTTATCAAAACGATATGTATAAGCATCGTCAAGCCTTTCGGCAAGAGCCGTCTTATCTTCTATCATATCACCGACAAGGTCTTTTGCGAGCACTTCAAAATCGTATCCGACAAATCTGAAGCTGTTGTCCTCGTTAAAGCTGATGTATTGCTTTGATTTGTCTGCGTCAAGATAGTAGTTTCCATGCACCGCGCCCGGCTCGCCTGACTTGTCAGATCCGCTCTTATCGGCACAGGCGCATACGGAAATTGCGGTCATTGTGACAAGCATCAGTGCCGCCACAGCTTTTTAAAACGGTTTGTAATTTTCATCGGTCGAATCGCTCCTTTTAATAGTATCGTTAATAGTATCGCATTCGGCTTCCAAGTAAAATACAGGCAAATTATCCCTGTAAAATAAATTATAGCATATAAGTTATTTTTTGTCAACTCGTCTAAATTTCGCCGTAAACCGCTCAAATGCGGATTTGAATTTTCAGTCTGCCTCTTGACAAATAAAGTAAGCTGTGTTATAATCCGCTTGTATCGGAAGATGCAATATTACAGTTTGTGAAAAAATCTGTTTTATAAAATAGAGTAAATTCTCTATCCCTTTAAGAACGCTTGTGGGCTTTGCGTCCTTGCAAAGCCTTTGGGCGTTCTATCTCGGCATCCTTGCCGAAACCCCAAACCCCTTCCCCGTGGTGAAGGGCTATGTATGCTTTGTTGGCTCTGCATCGTGCAGAGCCTTTGGGCATACACGCCCGGCATCCTTGCCGGGGCTGAGTGTGGGGCTGCCGCCCTCACCAAGCAAGGACGCTTGCAGTCAGTCGCACACAGTCGCTGCACGATGCAGCGACACCAACGACTGACAACCCGCATTGGGGCTGCGCCCAAAGCAAGGATGCTTTGGCTGCTTGCCAAAAGTTTTGCATGATGCAAAACCAACAGAGCAAGCAACGCTAAACACCCATTTTTAAAAGATATATAGGTTTTTCAACAAGCTGTATAGTATCAAAATCTAAAATGAAAGGACCGAATGCAATGCGTACAAATTCCTGATAAGAGCAGAACGAAATACCCTTATAGCCCCTGCCGCCCTATATGATAAGACGGGCGATGAAACGGGCTTGGTTTCGTGTCTGCAATGCAGGAATGTATTGCCGTCGGTCTTGTATTATGCCCTTTTTCGCCGTGTGTTTATGCGAAAATCGGGATAAAAAGCCGTGGGAGCGTATGTTCCTGCGGCTTTTTTGATACAGAAAAGGGTATGATATTATGTCTATAATCAGTGTAAACAATTTAACCTATTACTATGACGGCTGTGATGAAGCCGTGTATGAGAATGTGTCATTCACGCTTGACACAACGTGGAAAACGGGGCTTATCGGCAGGAACGGACGTGGCAAGACCACACTTCTGAAGCTGTTGACGGGCGAACTTGAAAACGGCGGTGCGGTAAACACAAAGGCAGAGTTCCTGTACTTTCCGTTTGACGTAGAGGACAAGAATATGACCGGCAGAGAGCTTATCGGGATAATCTGTCCTGAGGTGCTGGAGTGGGAGGTAATCCGTGAGCTGTCTTATATGGGTACGGACTGCGACATTCTGTACAGGCCGTTCAATACGCTGTCGGGCGGCGAACAGACAAGGCTTCTGCTGTGCCTGCTGTTTTTGCGTGACAATGCTTTCCTGCTGATAGACGAGCCTACCAACTGCCTTGACCTTGACGCAAGAGAAGCGATAGGCAATTATCTTAAAGCAAAGAGCGGATTTATACTCGTGTCGCACGATCGTGACCTGCTCAACAAATGCACCGACCACATACTGTCATTAAACCGCAGTGATACCGAAATAATTAACGGTAACTACAGCGTGTGGAAAGAAAATTTCGACCGTAAAGAAGCAAACGAACTTATGCATGACAAGAAGCTGAAAAGTGAGATAGGGCATCTCAAAGCCGCCGCAGAACGCAGTAAAAAGTGGGCTGACACTGCGGAAAGCAGAAAGATAGGGATTGACCCGACGAAAACGGAGAAATCGCCTGACAGGAGAGCTGTCGAGGGCGCTAAGGCAAAAGCTATGATGAAACGTATGAAGGCGGTGGAAAGCCGCAGGCAGACAGCTATAGATGAAAAATCGGAGCTTCTGAAAAACCGTGAATACATTGATACGCTGAAAATACCGTCAATAAAGGCAAAATCGGCAACGGTGCTTTCGGTGCAGAATCTTGTGCCGTACTATTGCGACTATTGCGATAACGATAACGGCAACGCTTTATGCAAGCCTGTTTCATTTACGCTGTCTGACGGGGAAAGGCTGTGTCTGTCGGGCAAAAACGGCTGCGGAAAATCTACAATCCTTAAAATCATAGCCGGGGCGGATATAAGCTACAGCGGAAGTATAGCAAAAGCACCCGGACTTAAAATATCGGTATTGCCGCAGGATACAAACGGGCTTTGCGGAACGCTTGACGAATTCTCGGAGCGGCTAGGTGTTGACGCAGAACTTGTCCGTGCGATACTCGCAAAGCTCGGATTTTCACGCAGGGAGCTTATCGGTCGGACGGAAAATCTCAGCGCCGGACAGAAAAAGAAGGTGCTTATAGCGGGCAGTCTTGCTACGCCTGCTAATCTCTATATATGGGACGAACCGCTGAACTTCGTTGATATTATTTCAAGGATACAGCTTGAGCGGCTGCTCGGTGCGAATACGCCGACAATGCTTCTTGCGGAGCATGACAGATATTTCTGTGAGAATACGGGGACTGAGAGGCTGTATATAACAAAAGGATAGGTATATAAGTAACGGCTTGTAAACGCAAGCCGTTACACATTTTACAAACTCTTTAAATTCTTTTGGTGATTAATTTTCTCTGACGGTGTTATAATCGGCTTGTACACAAGAGGTATAAATGAACAAATGAAAGGACATCATCATGAGAAACATGAAAACAGGAAAGAAAGTAATGGCAGGCACACTCGCCGCTATTATGGTATCAAGTGCGGCTATGACAGCTTATGCCGCTACAGAGCACTGGAATGACGGTTCGCAGGGAGCTACGACCGAATGGACACAGTGGAAAACAGACTGGGAAACAGTCAAGAACGATTACGAAAAGGTTTCGGTAAACATAGGCGCAGACGAAACACAGCTTGGCTTTGCGTGGTACTCAAAGACTGTTGAACAGCCTAAGGTAAGAATCGCAAAGACAGAGGATATGAAGGACGCTACAGAGTTTACCGGCACACAGGTTTCAATAAACATTGAGGCTCTTGACGGTTATTTCTCAAACAAGGTAACCGTAAAGAATCTTGAAAAGGAAACGCAGTACTATTATCAGGTATTCAAGAACGGCGCATGGCAGAAGGTCGAAAGCGTAAAGACCGGCAACCCCGATTCGTTCTCATTCCTTTATGTAGGCGACCCCCAGATCGGTGCGTGCAAGAATCAGATAAGCAGTGAAAATGAAAAAATGAAGAATGAGATCGCCGCAAGAAACGACGCTTTCAACTGGAACAAGACACTTAATAACGCAATGGCGGCTCACCCCGAGGTCAGCTTTATGTTAAGTGCAGGCGACCAGGTAAACTACGCCGACAGAGAATATGAATATGCAGGCTACCTCAACGCTTCCGCACTCGCATCATTACCCGTATCTACTACGATAGGCAACCACGACAGCGGATCATATCAGTATTCTTACCACTTCAACACACCTAACTCATTCGACCTTGACGATACAACTTACGCTCTCGGTCACACAAACGCAGGCACAGATTACTACTACACATACGGCGATGCACTGTTCATCGTAATCGACACGAACAACTACAACTGTGCTACTCACAGAAATGTAATCGAAAAGGCAGTAAACGAAAACAAGGACAAGAAGTGGAGAATCGTAATGTTCCACCAGGATATATACGGCTCCGGTCTTGACCACTCCGACTCTGACGGTATAATCTTAAGAACACAGCTTACTCCTATCTTTGACGAGTTCGACATTGACGTAGCTTTACAGGGTCACGATCACACATATTCAAGAAGCTATCAGTTAAGCGGTGACGGTAAAGAACATACGGCATTCGACAGAAGCAATGCCTACGGCGAGGATTATCTTACTCAGAACAACTGCTACACGATAAACTCAGACCTTGTTACCGGCACGATAGTTGACCCTGAGGGTACGGTATATATGGAGGCTAACTCAGCTACGGGTTCAAAGTACTATGAGCTTATCCCCGCACAGCAGGATTACATAGCTGAAAGAAGCCAGACTTGGACACCCAGCTACTCGGTAATCAATATGACAGAAACCGCAGTAACAATCACAACCTATGACGCAGATACAAACAAGGTGCTTGAAGGCTCATCTGCATACACAATTGTAAAGAAGGCTGATACAACCGCACTGAACGAGGCTGTCGAAGCCGCAAAGAAACAGCTTGAGGCTGACAAGTACACAGACGAAAGCGTTGCCAAGGTAAACGAGGCTATCAAGAATGCCGAAACGATCATCGCAGACGATCGGTCTACAAGCGACAAGATTGCAGAAGCTACAGCTTATCTCAACGAAGCGGTTGCCGCTCTTAAAGTAAAGCCCGAAGAACCCGCAGATGACGATACAAGCTCAGATGTAAGCAAGCCTGACGACACAAGCAAGCCTGATGACACAAGCAAGCCCGATGACACAAGCAAGCCCGATGACACAAGCAAGCCCGATGACACAAGCAAGCCTGACGACGCAAGCAAGCCTGATGACACAAGCAAGCCCGATGACACAAGCAAGCCCGATGACACAAGCAAGCCCGATGACACAAGCAAGCCTGACGACGCAAGCAAGCCTGATGACACAAGCAAACCTGACGACAACATCACAAACCCCAACACAGGTAATATGGTATCGGTTGCTCCCTTTGCCGCTCTCTCGGTACTCAGTGCAATCGCTCTGGCAGGTATGGTAGTACCCGAGGCTATCAAGAATAAGAAATCTTCCAAGTAAACACATAAAATAACGGAAGTCCCCACTGTGTAAAAGCGGTGGGGATAACCGTATTCAGAAAGATATGATAAAGATGAATAAGCTGAATTTGACAAAAGGAAAAATCATAGGATATATAATAGCGCTTGTCGGTATTGCATTAAGTGCGGTGCTTATTGTATTGCTCAACTCATTCGACAAGGTGGAGCTTGTATCGACATACAACAGGACATTTGAAAAAGCGACCGTAACAAAAATCACCAAGGATAACCTTGAAGAGGACGGCGAGCGGTACGGCAATCAGGAGGTAGTTCTAAAGATAAAGACGGGAAGCTATGCAGGCAAGGAGCTGAGTGCGATAAGCCCTAACGGAAATCTTTTCGGTGCGCCGTGTATGGTAGGTCTTGACGTAGTAGCCATAGTCAGCGCCAATGACGGCGGAGAGCCTGTCGTGACTGTTTACAGCCGTGACAGAGAATATGTTGTATATGCCTTTGTTGCGCTGTTTGTGATTATGTTGTGGCTGGTGGGCGGTAAAAAAGGCATAAAATCTGCGGTATGTCTTGCTCTTACATTCGTGCTGACGATTTTCGTTTACTTTCCGCTTGTATACAGAGGCTTTTCGCCGTTCTGGGCGGCGGCTGTTATATGCGTCCTGTCTACCGTCATAACGATATTCTTTGTTGCGGGAGCGAATGTGAAATCCGTCAGCGCTATCGCAGGAACGGCTTTCGGTGTACTGGTGGCAGGCGTGCTGGCTCTGATATTCGGTCAACTTGCCGGAATCAGCGGTTATAATGTATCCGAAGTAGAAAGTCTGCTGTTTATCGGGCAGAATATACCTATAAATATAGGGGGACTTCTGTTCTCGGGTATCCTCATATCAACGCTCGGCGCAGTAATGGACGTGGGAATGTCGCTTGCGTCAACTATAGATGAAATACACGAAAAGAAGCCGGAGCTCAGCGTATCGGAGCTTTTCAGGAGCGGTATAAATGTCGGCAGGGATATGATGGGTACAATGTCCAACACGCTGATACTTGCGTTTGTCGGCGGCTCGATTGTCACGCTGATGATCGACTACTGCTATGACCTTTCATACTATCAGCTTATAAACTCGAACAATATCTGTATAGAGATAATGCAGGGATTATCGGGTACTATAGGAATTGTGCTGACGGTGCCGTTTACATCGCTGCTTACGGCGGTTTTGATAAAGAAGTATCATAAGAAGGAGCAGGCAAAGGACAGCGATTCAGGAGAATAAGAAAAAGCCACAGGGAATGCTCTCTGTGGCTTTGATTTATTTATGGACGTTTACGCTTTTTTCTCGCTTGTCTGTCTGAACATCATATTTATAACTCCCGTCTTTGCGAGGGCGAACATGAGGACGGACGCTATGAGCGCACCGCCTACCGTGCTTACGCCGAAGGGGATAACGTAGGTGAATAAAGCCGCCTCTTTGCCCATTACAAATGTGGCAATGGGGAAAGCTGCCATAGCGCCGAGAATACCTGTGCCGATAATCTCACCGAGGAAAGCTATCGGAACACGCTTAGCAAACGACCATTTCGGGAAAATGTATCTGAAAGCAAGTCCGCAGCAGAGTGCGCCTACCATACTTCCGGGGAAAGCGAGCAGTGTACCTGTACCCATTATAAGTCTTATAAGCGATGTGACAAATGCCATTCCCACAGCGTACCACGGTCCGAGCAGTGTGCCTGCTATCACGTTTACCATATGCTGAATGGGGAAACACTTTGACGCTCCTATCGGGATCGAAAATCCGCTCAGCACTACCGCCAATGCGATGAGAACGCCTGAAATTGCAAGTTTCTGAATACTTACCTTTTTATTCATACAAAATACCTCTTTTCTTTTGTCCGTCAAAAAAGCTCCCACACTGTCTGCGGGAGCCAATCTGTCTTTTATTTGTTTGTGTATGGGGTTTGGGGCAAAGCCCCAAGACGGGTCGCAGGGGCGTCAGCCCCCGATTTTCCCCTCCCTAGAGGGAGGGGCGGGGGTGGGTGTGAAAAACTCCTACGGTTATACTTACACAATTAAAATCAAAGACAAAATCAGCTCCCACACTGTCTGCGGGAGCCGATGTTTTTATGCGCACTAAAACAACCGTTCCCTACGTTGGCATTATCCAAATCAGGTTCAAAGGTCGGAATTGCAATTCCCTCTCAGCCCGTTCACGAGCTCCCTTGCTTTATAGATGTTAAAATCGTATAGGATCTGTCTGACAGACACAGTATATAACACATTTGCGGCGGTGTCAATGCTGTTTTTGAGATACCATTGTAATGTCTATGTCAAAATATCCCATTTGTAACATACAGGTGCAAATCGGCATAAATTGTACTGTAAAGCCGAAAAATCACGAATGAAAGGAGTATTCCGAGAATGGATAAGAACGATATTTTCTGTGAAAACGCAGAAACGATGAACGCAAAAAAGAAACCCGGATATGCGTATGCGCCGTTCCAGAGGCTCGGCAAGCTGTACGACCCCGAAACGGCAATGAGAGCGGGAACTATATTTCCTGAGCTTAATATCACGATAGACGAATACGAGAGGGGGCTTTATAATGGCGTATAATCTGTCATCGAGAGCGTCACAGCTTCTGCGCAAGCTGTCTGCCGCAGATTTCTATGCGCAGGACTTAAAGCTGTTTCTTGATACTCACCCCAATGATACAAGAGCGCTTGAGCTTTACCGTGAGGCTGTGAAGCAGGCGGACGCTTGCAGATGTGCGTTTGAGAATGAATTCTATCCGCTCAGAGCGTCCTCTGCCGGTACGGACTGTAACTGGGACTGGCTCAGCGGTCAGTGGATATTATAAGGAGGACGTATGTTTATATTTGAAAAGAGGACGCAGGTGCCTGTCGTTATCAAAAACCGCAATCCTAAGCTTGCAAGCTACATTCTTTCTCAATACGGCGGACCTGACGGAGAGCTTGGCGCAGCGCTGAGATATCTGTCACAGCGGTTTTCCCAGACTGACAAGAGAGCAATTGCAATACTGACCGATATAGGCACGGAAGAACTATCTCATCTGGAAATGATAGGGTCAATAGTTTCTCAGCTGACAACGGGAGAGGGCGCAAAAAGTTTTGACAGATACGGTGTAGGCGCATATTATATGGATCATGCAAATGCGGTGTATCCCGCAAATGCGGGAGGAGTACCGTTTACAGCGGCATATACGCAGAGCAAAGCAGATCCGCTTGCCGATCTGCACGAGGATCTTGCGGCAGAACAGAAAGCAAGGGCAACATACGACAATATATTAAGAGTATGTGACGATCCCGATGTGTCTAATGTTATCAGATTCCTGCGTGAACGTGAGGTAGTGCATTTCCAGCGGTTCGGAGAGATACTTGATATATTACAGGATCAGATAAGATAAAGCCGCACGCCGCCGTAATGCCGAAGATTTTATTTGAACTGATTTTAAAATGATATATAAAAAACTGTTCGCAGAGCCTGAAAAAGGCTCTGCGAACAGTTTGTTGTTATTATGAGTTTATCAACGTTTGCAATCGGCCGATTATTCTATTCCGAGGGTTTCCTTTATTGTTCTTACCGCTTTTTCGGCGCAGATCTCATGAGTTTTTTCGCTGGGGTGCCAGTCTGCGGCAATACCGTTTTTGTTTTCGTCCTGCATGGAGAGGGTGAAGAATTTAACCTTGGTATCACCTGTTTCTTTCGAGTACTGCTCACATACATTCTTGATGTTTTTCAGCAGGGAGTTACCCATAACGCCGTATGTGCAGAATATGTATGCGTCGGGATTATGAGAGCGTACCTGCTTCAAGAATTCCTTATAACCCTCTTCAAACTCAGCTCGTGTAACGTCGTTTGCAGCATAGTTCATATCGTTCGTGCCAAGGTTTATAACAACTATATCAGGTTTGTAATTGTCAAAATCCCATTTGAGGGAGGCAACCTCAAGGCTGTTCGCAAACTTGTTGTATGAAAAGCCCAGTTTATCATAGTACTGAGGTATTGTCTGCTCCGACTTTTTCTTGCCGTCATCGGTGTAACCCGAAATGATGCCGTAGCCGCTTATAGATACCATACTGTAGTCAGCGTTGAGCGCCTTTGCAGTCTTGTATGCGTATGCCTTTGTCACATCTTCGGTTGAGGTCTTGAAGTGGTGTTCCTTATCCTCGTCGTCAACACCGTATCCGCAGGTGATCGAATCGCCGATGAACTCTATCTTGAGATCTTTTGCTTTCGCAGGTTCGATTTTTTCGCCGTCGGCAAGCTTTATCGGCTTTATTCCGAATGTCGACATTGCGCATTCTGACAGCTTGATTATCTGAACGTCTACGCTCTTTTCAGTGTCGCTTTCAAAGGCGGTATATGTCTTTTCCTTTTCGTTTAGCATATCGTCGATAACACGTTCGCCGTCAATATAAATTGCAACGCGTGCGTAATTTTCTTCGTTTCCTGCGGTTGAGGCGTTGTCACCGACTATGGTGATATCAAGCTTCTTTCCGGTGTAGGTAAACTCTGCGCCTGAACCCGAAAATGCAGTCCAGAGCGTATCGTCATTGAGATATGTCCTTCCGACAAGTTTTGCTGTATCTGCCGTAAGTACGACCGACTGACCTTCCTGTACGTCTGATGATGCCGATGATGTCACTTCAGCAGAAGATATTGCCGAGCTTTCGGCAGTTGATGTTGTGCTGTTCATACTTTCCTCCGTCTTGCTGTCTGCACAGCCCGATAACATACCAAGCAATATTGATGCGCAACAAAGCGCGGAAATAGTTCTTTTATTCATATTTTCCCTTTCTTGTTTCCGGTAGCTTCTGCTGAAAACAGCTGAATTAATTGTTATAAGTATAACACATCCGAGTATATCAAATCAAGTGATAAATCGCACATATCCGATATTATCCGATTTTTTTGACAGAAAGGGCAAGCGCTTTTGTTTCTTCCTTGCTCAGACCCTCTGCCGAAAGCTCGAATATATAGTCGCCGTTGTCCCACATAAGGTTCTGTACGCCGTTTGCCGACACATAATATAAAGCGGTATAATTGCCAAGATCGGTTTTCTCCGGAGGAATCTGTACATCGCCAAGTCCGATCTGCAATGAATCAGCCATAGTCTTTGTGAACTGATTATAGCAGATTGTCTTTCCGCTGTCATCGGTATATACTACCCAGTAGTCCAGATCGCTGTCGCTTATGACTTCTTTTTTATAACCGCTGAGATCGGCTGTTATCCTGTATTTGTCGAGAATTTCCGTAGGTGAGCTTTCGGGGTCGCTTACATCAAAGGCGTATTCGTTGTTACCGATGCCTCTCAGCCTGAAAGTATCCCAGTATTGCAGCAGAACCACACCGCCTGTGCCGAGCGCAACGGTAGCGATAATTATTGCAATTGCCAACAGACGTACTCTGGTACGGCGCTTGTATACGGTGTTTTCTCTGTTTTTTCGCTTTAAATATGCCCGTATCAGCTTGTGCATTTTTCTGTCGAAGTTACGGCTCATTCTGTAGTCGGGAAGAGCCTCGAACACGGATAGCTCAGAAAGATAATCGCTTTTCAGAGCCGCACTTAAAATTTCTTTGTTTGTCATAATGTTGTACCCTTTTTTGAAAGCAGAATCTTTCTTATTCTTGATAAGTATACATGAATGGTGTTGACTTCGATATCAAGCATCTGTGAAATATTGTCTGTAGGAAGTTTCTGGACATAGTAGAGAAATGCTATACTCTTCAGCCGCGGAGGAAGTTGTTTCATATTTTTTATGACCTGCTCATAGGCAATGTCCGTTTCTTCGTTATCATCGGGGATATCCTCCACAGAATCGCCGATTGCCAGTGTGTTGTTTATGTTGTATTTTCTGAGTTTGTCGACACAGATGTTTTTTGTTATGACTGTGATATAGGATTTTGTCTTTCTGGAATACGGGTTTCCTATCTTGTCAAGGTTGTTTATAATGCGTATGAATGAATCCTGCACGGCATCTTCGGCGTCTTCCCGTTTGCCGAGCATTGACATACTTATATTGTACATAAATTGTTTATACGAATTATAAAGTTGCGTCACAAGTTCTTTTTCGGTCGGTGTATCGACCATAGAAATATAAGCTGACAGCAAAGCATTCCTCCGAAATTTAAAGTGTAATTATAAAATAATTTTAACACTTGTAAAGAAAAAAGTCAAACCATTATATGGGATATAGCGCATCTGCACTGAATTTAAGGTGAAACAATACGGCGTATAAATAACAAAAATCCGCTACCCGGTCGGGCGGCGGATTTTTGTATTGATAAAGTTAAGTTGCAGTGGCACATTGCTACCGCCGCTCTGAAAGCTGAGCTAACAGTCTAACTTTCAGAACGGCGAATTTGCGGCGGGTCACACCCGACGCTATTTCAGGTATTTGCCTACATCGACGGTTGGAGCGGTGGTTTCGGGGGTGGGATTGCCGGAGCAGTCAAGCACATATCCGCCGACAGATACACCGACTATTTTTCCGCTTGCGTCAAGTGCCAGAGTATAGCTGTTTTTGTCAGTCGTACCGCTCAGAGTAAGACTGTCATTGTTTTGTCTTGCTGTGATGTCTTCCGATGTCCCTGCGTTGTCGATACAGTCGGTAAGAAGCTCCGCCACGGTGGCAAATTGCGGTGAATTTTCACTGTACTGATACTCTATGCCGTCAAGGCTGTACTTTACGGTCGTGCCGTCATCTGTTACCGTAAGCCCCTTTACACTGTCGGGAGAGGTGAAGCTGACGGTCCATACCTTGTTGTTACGTTCGAGGTTTACCTCGGCGGAGATATCCTCGCAGGTAAGTCTGCCACTGAGCGTTATATTACCGCTGAGGTCGGGAACTTCCGCCCTATCTGCCGCTTTGCAGGAAGCGCATATAAGACAGGCTGAAAGCACCACAGGAATAATAAGTCTTCTTTTCATGATATGTCATCCTTTTCGTAAGATAGGACAACATACCGCATTCAGGCTATTCCGTAAAATTCACGCAGAATATACGGATACAGCGCAGGTAACTCCGACGGCAAAATTCCGCTCATGCTTCTGTCGCGTGCCGCATACTGTGCGGACAGTCCGAAAAGATATGCGCCCAGCCGCACGGCATTCTTTATTTCAATACCCTGTGCCAGCAGTCCGCCTATCGTTCCGGCAAGCGTATCTCCGCTTCCGCCTTTTGCCAAAGCCGCATTACCGCTCATATTAACGGCTGTGAAGCCGTCCGGGGCGGCATATACCGAATATGCGTCCTTAAGCAGAATATGTACGCCGTACTTTTTTGCAAAATTCTTTGCCGCAGTTAGCTTGTTGCGCAGGATATATGCGGTATCAAGTCCGCTGAGGCGGCTGAACTCCTTTATATGAGGAGTGAGTATGAGCCTGCCGGTGTTGTCCCTCAGCTCATTTATATGCGGGGCAAGAGAATTTATGCCGTCTGCATCTATGACTATGGGGCAGGAAGTATTTTCGATAAGACTTCTGAGCAGGCGGTAGGTTTCATCACTGTTTCCGACGCCGCAACCGAAAAGTATCGCCGAGGCGGTCTGTGCGTTTTTGCACAGCTTGTCGGCGCAGTCGGAAGTAAGCGTTTTATTGCCGAGCGGCAGATAGATGCACTCGTGCAGGGTATTCGCAACGCTTGATGTGACCTCGCTCACCGAGGCAAGCGTAACAAGCCCCGAGCCCGTTCGCAGAGCGGCGTTGGTGGACATCCACGCCGCTCCGACACAGCTCTCACTGCCGGAAACGTTCAGCAGTCTGCCGAATGTTCCCTTATGCGTTATGCGGCTGCGGTTGACAAAAAAAGACGCTAAAGAATCGCCGTTCAGCTCTGCGTCATACTCTGTGAAGCAGCTTTCGGAAATTCCTATATCAAGCAGAACAATATCGCCTGAGTATTCACTGCAAGGAACGTAAAGCTGACCGGTCTTTACTGCTCCGAGGGCAAACGTCATATCGGCACGGAAAGAATATCTATCGGCACTGCCGTCATTTGCATTACAGCCTGAGGCGATATCTGCGGAAAAGCGCAGAGCTGCACTCTCGTTGCAGTATGAGAATAGCCGCCTTATATCGGGGTGAAGCTCGCCGTGAAACCCTGTGCCGTATACACAGTCTGCAATGACGCCGCAGGAGGCTATTTCGGACAGAACTTTTTCCGGTTCGTCGGGGTAGCTTAAAACGTTTTCGTAATCGGTGCGGTATTCTTCATAGCATTCTTTGGCAAGGTCGGTCTTTGGAGCTGAACCTGTCATAATTATAACCGGTGTGAAGCCGCGTTTACGCAGATTATGGGCAAGCGCAAATCCGTCGCCGCCGTTGTTTCCGCTTCCGACAAGCACAGCTGTGCGGCAGGGCTTTGCTATACGGGAGATATGAAGAGCGACCGCAGATCCGACATTACGCATAAGTACGGCGCAGGACGTGCCTTTTTCCTCGCACATTGCTTCGGCTTTTTTCATCTGGGCAGGAGTTACTACGAATTGTTTTGACATACAGATTTCCTTTCAGAAAATGGCAGGGGAGAATATGCCTACCTGCCATTGTGATATACCGGCTGTCTGTGCCGGTATCAGATTCAGTTGTTTTTGTTATCGTCATTTTTATCTTCGGACTTTTTATCCTTGACGAATATCTTTTTGATATTCTTGAGTTCGTGCTTTTCCTTTGCTTTTTTCATATACGGGGGGTGAGGGAAATACACCGGCTCGTTTGTTTCTGCATCAATATGATGAATGTCGCGGTAATCGTTGGAATCGGACGGCAGATCTTTGCTTTCAAGACGGTTTTTAACCCTGTTCTTTGTAAAGCTGTAAACAACGGCGAACAGCGGTATACCGATGATAAGTCCGACAAAGCCGAACAATCCCTGACCGACAAGCATACCGAAGATGACCCAGAAGCTCGAAAGTCCGGTCGAGTCGCCGATAATCTTCGGGGCGAGGACGTTACCGTCAACGTTCTGGATTATTACGACCATAATGGTGAAGTAGATACACTGGATAGGGTCAACCAGGACGAGCAGGAGCATACACGGAATGTAGCCTATGAACGGTCCGAAATAGGGGATGATGCAGAATATACCCATAACAACGCCGCAGAGTACGGCATAGGGCATATTGAAGATGCTCATAAGCAGTACATAGACCATACCGATAATAAAGCTGTCAAGTATCTTGCCTGTGATAAACTGACCGAAGGACTTATTTACCTCACGGGTGCTGTTGATAATCTTTGTAGCGACCTTAGGCTTGAATATGCAGTAGAGGATTTTTTTGAACTGAGCGGCGAAAAGCTCCTTGCTGTTGAGAAAGTATATGGCGATAACGAAGCCGAGCAGGAGGTTCATAAACACGCTGATTATGTTCATAACGTTGGACGAAATCAGATTCCATATATTGTTCATCTGAGGGAGAAGCTCGGTTGACAGCCAGTTGTTGAGCATATCGGAAATGCCGCCGGTGAACTGGAGGACATAAGCCTCTACCTCGGGGTAGTTTCTGAGGGTCTGCGATACCCAGTCGCTGACCTGTGTGACATAGGTAGGCATATTGTTTACGAGCATAGTGATAGTGTCGATAAGCTGAGGGAGCAGTACCCAGATTATGCCTGTGAGTATAAGCAGGGCAAGAATCATAGTTATAGCCACGCTCATAACTCTTGCGACCTTGCGGATGGGGAAGGTTTTGGGCGGCGGCTCTTCACCGGGGTGTTCACGCTCAAACTTTTCACGCTTTTTATCCTGTATGGTATAGAACAATCTGCGCAGGCACGGCTTTTCGATGAAAGTCGCTATCGGGCAGAGAATATATGCTATAACAAAGCCGTATAGGACGGGGGTCAGTATAGACAGGAACGAGAAGATGCCGTTGAGTATTTCTTTAATCTGTGACAGACCGAGGAAGAACACGATAGCGGCGGCGATAACGAGGAATGCGGTCACTCCCCAGTAGAGATATTTTTTATCCCATTTGAAGTTCATTACATCACACCTTTATATTTATATGGAAGTTACTGCTTTTATTATAGAATTATCGGCGGAAGTTGTCAAGGGTATGCGGGCAAAAGCGTGAATTGTGAATGCGGATATCGGAAAATAAAACCGGAACAGTTCACAGTTAGATAAATTCGTCAATTTTCGCAGTGCCGGCGAGCTTATTTTTGCACTATAAAAGACTTGACAAGCGGTGGGTATAAAGGTATAATTAAATTAATAGTAAGCGTCTGCTGTAGACAATTTAAACCTGTCAATGATCCACAGTAGACTTAATTTTTATCGCATATACGGAATACTCTGAGGCAAGCAGTCTTTTAAGCAACAAGCGGTTAAAGTTCGTTTGCCTCAAAGCTATTCCGGAGTGCGTAGCACTTAAGTGCAAGGAAAGGAAAGGTAAAATTATGGCTTTTATTTACTCTGAGCCCTCACACACATTCGGCGAGTATCTGCTCGTACCGGGCTATTCATCATCAAAGTGCATACCTGCAAACGTATCACTGCGTACACCCGTTGTTAAGTTCAAAAAGGGCGAGGAAAGCTCTATTTATATGAACATTCCTCTGGTATCGGCTATCATGCAGTCTGTATCCGATGATAAGATGGCGGTTGCTCTTGCAAAAGAGGGCGGCATTTCTTTCATTTACGGTTCGCAGTCGATTGAGGACGAGGCGGCAATGGTAGCAAGAGTAAAGAGCTACAAGGCAGGCTATGTAAAGAGCGACTCTAACCTTGCTCCCGATATGACGCTTGCCGATGTTCTTGAGCTTAAGGCTAAGACAGGTCACTCGACAATGCCCGTTACAAGCGACGGTACAGAAAGCGGCAAGCTTTTAGGTATCGTAACAAGCCGTGACTACAGAGTATCAAGAATGACTACAGATACAAAGGTATCTACATTCATGACCCCTCTCGAAAAGCTCATCACTGCTCCCGCAAGCACAACGCTTAAGGAAGCAAACGATATAATCTGGGAACATAAGCTCAATTCGCTTCCTATAGTTGATGATAACGGCGTTCTTATGTACTTCGTATTCAGAAAGGACTACGAGCAGCATAAGGAAAACAAGAACGAGCTTCTCGACAGCAAGAAGCGTTATATAGTAGGCGCAGGTATCAACACAAGAGATTACGCAGAGCGTGTTCCGGCTCTCGTTAACGCAGGTGCAGACGTTCTGTGTATCGACAGCTCCGAGGGCTACTCTGAGTGGCAGAAGCTGACTATCGACTGGATCCGCGCAAACTACGGCGACAGCGTAAAGGTCGGCGCAGGTAACGTTGTTGATAAGGAAGGCTTCCGCTTCCTCGCAGATTGCGGCGCAGACTTCATCAAGGTCGGCATCGGCGGCGGCTCTATCTGCATTACCCGTGAGCAGAAGGGTATAGGCAGAGGTCAGGCTACAGCACTTATCGAGGTATGTGAGGAGCGTGACAGATACTTTGAGGAAACAGGTATTTATGTTCCTGTTTGCTCGGACGGCGGTATCGTTCACGATTATCATATGACGCTTGCTCTTGCTATGGGCGCTGACTTTATGATGCTCGGCAGATACTTCTCACGTTTCGATGAATCTCCCACAAACAAGCTGTTCGTTAACGGCAGCTATGTTAAGGAATACTGGGGCGAAGGCTCTAACCGTGCAAGAAACTGGCAGAGATACGATATGGGCGGCGACAAGAAGCTCTCGTTTGAAGAGGGTGTTGACAGCTATGTTCCTTACGCAGGCAGCTTAAAGGACAACGTTACGCGTTCACTGTCAAAGGTACGTTCAACAATGTGCAACTGCGGTTGCCTTAATATCCCCGACTTCCAGAAGAACGCCAAGCTCACTCTCGTTTCTTCTACAAGTATCGTTGAGGGTGGCTCACACGACGTTATCCTCAAGGAAAACCGTGGTGCTCGCAGCGAATAAACGGCAATGTGCCGTTTCAAATTCGCCGTTCTGAAAGATGGCGATTTGTTGCACTTTCGTTACCGGCGGATATTGACGAAGCAGAAAATCAATAATAATTACAGCCACAGCGAAAGTTGTGGCTGTTGTTTTACGACTTTGTGTGACCGCTGACAAGCATCCGTGCTTGGCGGCGTGGTGCCGTTTCAAATTCGCCGTTCTGAAAGATGGCGATTTGTTGCACTTTCGTTAC